>Ga0207873_1000576_pt1 | contig 39416 bp, 42 predicted proteins | sample BGWIniCompost_FD_187373 | JGI IMG/M metagenome (GOLD analysis project Ga0207873, IMG submission 187373) | Cellulose adapted compost microbial communities from Newby Island Compost Facility, Milpitas, CA, USA - BGW Initial Compost (SPAdes)... ... | reverse complement strand
AGCGTCACGTTGTAGATCGCTCCTGCCAGCACCAGCGAGGAGCCGATACGGGCGGCGACACCGCGCAGTCGCAGCCGCCCGAGGACCCGCTCGGCCAGCCACCCGGGGGTTCCGAGGAGGAGGAGGGGCGCGGCGGCCAGCGTGTAGAGGAGGAATTGGGCCATGTGCGCCGAGGCCAAGTAACCCGCCCCCAGGGTGCCCAAGGGCCAGTCCGAGGCGATCCAGAACACCAGCATCCCGGCGACGAACTGGAGCTTCTGGCGGAGGCTGGTGGGCTGCTCGCTACGGGAGGTCCACCACATATAGGCGACGATGGGCAGGATCGACGCCACCCAGATCCCCGGGTACGGGATCCACTGCCAGGTCCAAGGCTCTTCGAGAGCCACACACCACCAAGAGATCATCCGCCCAGCCCCTGGATGTATTGGACCAGCAGGTCGACTTCGTCGTCGGTGAGCGAGAACTGCGGCATGGTCGCCCGGTAGCCGGCGACTATCTGGGCGTGCGGGTCGACGATCGACCGGCGGATGTACTCCTCGTCGGCCACGACGGTCGAGCCGTCGTCGAGCTCGACGGTGGATCCGAAGAGCCCGTTCCAGGTGGGAGCAATCGACGTGTTCTCTCCGGTGTGACATGCCAAGCATCCGAAGTCAGCCGCCAGCTCCTCTCCCGTCTGCGGACCGCTGCTGCTCCCTCCACAGGCGAGGAGCAGGACAACGACGAGTGCCAGCGCGGTGCGACGATCAATGATCGGCATGGTCTTCCCCCATGGTGTCGGCGAGGTCGACGACCTCGGCCGGCACCTCGATCTCGCCGGCCTCTTCGAACACCAGCGTCACCGGTACGAGTTCGCCGACGGTGAGCTCCTCGACGTCCAGCAGCATGATGTGGGCACCCCCCGGTTCGAGTATGAGGTCCTGGCCAGGTGAAACAGTGAAAGCCTCCACCTGTCGCATCCCCATCGTGCCGTCGTCGCCGTGGACGGTTTCGTGCAGCTCGACGCGGACGGCCACGTCCGTCCGTGCCTCGATCAGCCGATCTTCGATGCTGCTCCTCACGGTGAGGTAGAGAGCGGCATTTTCGCCTGCCGGAGCGCCGATCCTCGGATCGTCCACCGTCAGCTCGGATACGGATGTCGTAGTCGTAAAGGCACATGCACCGAGGAGGAGCGCTGCGGCGATCACGACCCAACGACGCATGTCACGCCTCCTCCGGTGGGATCTGGGAGAGGATCCGCAGGTCGTTCACCCAGTCGCTCTGACGGGTGCCGAACGGATACTGGGCGTACAGCAGGCCGTCCGGACCGTAGGCGAGCACCTGGCCGGCGTGCTGGACCGTGTAGTCCTCGCCGTCACCTTCGATGAAGGCCACCGGGACACCGACTGCCTTCTGAGCCGCTTCGAGCTCTTCGGGGGTGCCCGTCAGGCCGATGAAGCGAGCGTCGAACCGGTCGAGCCATTCGCGCAAGACCTCCGGTGTGTCGCGGTGTGGGTCGACCGTCACGAAGATCACCACCGACGACTCGGCGACCTGGGGCAGCTGGTCGAACGTCTCGGCGATCTGCGCCAGGTGCACGGGACAGACGTCGGGGCAATGCGTGTAGCCGAAATAGAGGAGGGTCAGCTTGCCCTGCGTCTCCTCGGCGAAATGGAAGGGGTTGCCCTCCGTGTCCGTGAGAGTGAAATCCGGCTTCGGCGTGGGCTCGGCCAGGGCCACCCCCTGCAACTCGTCGGTGGAGATCCCGCCCCCACAGGCAGCCAGCACACCGACCAAAACCAGGAGCGCGAGGAGGCGTAGGTGCCGCATACCGACACCAAGGCTATGAGCCGGGCCCGGACATCCCAAACCGCAGTGACCGGCTCACACGCGCCGATGAGCGACGTGATCCAGGCCGACGGCGAATGTCGGCTCGGAGCTTCTGTTCTTACGGCTCGATCAGGCCTGTTCCCAGCGGACCACGGCGATGGGAGGCGCCGGCTCGATCACCACTCCGTCGGCTCCGCAGTAGGGACAGGCTTCCATCGCCTCCCCCGTGTATTCGTGACCGGCGAAGTCGCAGACCAGACGGTCGTACGCCCGCTCCCATGTCACACGGGTGTCGCCAAAGGCGGTGCCGTCGGTGAACTCCTTCCAAGCGAGCTCCGCTTCGTGGGAATCGACTCCGGGCCCGAGGGCGATCTCGACGCTCGCCAACGGAGCGTCGCAGAGCCTGCGCAGGGTGGCGATGGCGCTGGCCACCAACTCCTTTTCGTGCATGTCGCTCCTAAGCGCTGCCTACTCCCCTACCTCTACGCCATCGCTCCGGGGCCGGGAAGGGCCGAACTTCCCTCGGGCGGTGGCCGAATGCCCATAGACGGCTCGAGACGGTATCGGCCTACGATCCGAACGAGGTGGTGGATTGATGGCACATCGGGTGCTTTCGCATACAGCCGATGCGGGGATCGAAGTGACCGCCGCCTCGCTTCCCGCATTGTTCGACGAGTTGCTGTCGGCGACCTTCGAGTTGATGGCGCCCAACCGATCAGGCGCCGACGCCGAGACGACCAGGACGATCGAAGTGACCGCCGAGACGCTCGAGGACCTGGTCGTCGACACGCTCTCGGAGTTCCTTTTCATCGCCGAGACGGAGGACCAGCACTTCTGCTGGTTCCGCTCGGAGGTCGACGTCGAGGCGTTGGCAGCCCGCGTGGAGGCGGGATCCCTTCCGTTGCGCCGTGACCAGGCGGCCGGGGCGACGATCAAGGCTGTGACGTATCACGGCCTGGTCGTGGAGCAGCGGGACGGGGAATGGTTCGCCCGGGTGTATTTCGACGTGTGAGCTGAGATGACGGACTTGAAGCGAGTTGGAGACGTGGTGTGGGAGATCCCTCCCTCGGGAGCGATGCGGGTCCCGGGGCGGATCTTCGCTTCGGACGCCCTGATGGAGGTCGTGGCGCTCGGCGAGGCCGCCCAGCAGGTCGCCAACGTGGCCCACCTGCCCGGCATCGTCGAGGCGTCCTTCGCCATGCCCGACATCCACTGGGGCTACGGGTTCCCGATCGGCGGCGTAGCCGCGACCGCCGTCGACGACGGTGGTGTGGTCTCTCCCGGCGGGGTGGGGTTCGACATCTGCTGCGGAGTGCGGCTCCTCACATCCAACCTGACGGTGGAGGAGTTCCAACGCCACCGGGAAGCCATCATGGCCAACCTCGACGCCCGAATCCCCCGCGGCCCGGGAACCGGCGCGATCGCTCCGGCGTCGCTCGTGCCCGCTGTCCTGTCGAAGGGTGCAGCCGCCGCAGTCGAGGCGGGTTACGGCTGGGAGGAGGACCTCGAGCGGTGCGAGGAGAGGGGCACCTCGGCAGGAGGCGATCCTTCGGCGATCAGCGACAAGGCCATGACCCGAGGTCGTGGCCAGCTCGGCAGCCTCGGGGCGGGCAACCACTTCCTCGAAGTCCAGGCCGTCGACGAGATCGTCGACTCGGAAGCCGCCGAGATATTCGGCCTGCGCCAGGGCACGGTGACTGTGATGATCCACTGCGGGTCCCGCGGCCTCGGCCACCAGACCTGTACCGACCATCTGCGCCTCATGGGGACGGCGATGGCCCGCCACGGCATCTCGGTGCCGGACCGGCAGCTGGCGTGCGTGCCCGTGCGCTCCGAGGAGGGTGAGGCATACATGGCGGCGCTGGCCGCGGCCTCCAACTTCGCCTGGGCCAACCGCCACATCCTCGCCCATGCCACGCGGCAAGCCTTCGCCGACGCCCTCGGCGTTTCGTTGCGCGAAACCGGGATGGACCTCGTGTTCGATGTGGCCCACAACCTGGCCAAGATCGAGCGCCACACCGTGGGCGGAGTCGGGTTGGAGCTGTGTGTGCATCGAAAGGGCGCCACCCGGGCCTTCGGGCCCGGCCACCCGGCGCTCCCCGAAGACCTGCGTGGCGTCGGCCAGCCCGTCCTGATTCCCGGCTCGATGGGGACTGGCTCGTGGGTGCTGCGCGGCCTGGAAGGCAACCCGGCATTCGATTCGGCGGCCCACGGGGCGGGACGGGTCATGAGCCGGCGCCAAGCGAAGCGGGAGCGTTCCGGCCGGCAGGTAGCCGAGGATCTCCGCACCGAGGGGGTGGACGTTCGGCCCGGATCGGTGGCCCTCCTCTCAGAGGAGGCGCCGTACGCCTACAAGGACGTCGACGAGGTGGTCAGGGTGTGCGATGCGGCACGGCTGGCGGCGCCGGTCGCTCGAGTACGCCCTCTGGGCGTGGTCAAGGGGTGAGGTCGGGCTCGGCCAGCGCTTCGATCTGGCGCACCACCACCATCAGGGCGACGGCTTCGATCTCCGGCTCGGCGAGGACCGAACGGGCCAGGTCCGCCACCCGCTGGGCGTCTCCGCCGCAGGCGGCGAGGAACTGGTCTACGGCGACGTCGACCGACTCCGCCCCCGATCCGATGAGCACGCGTTCGGCCAGGCGGCGCCGCACCGCCAGCAGGTCGTCCTCGATGGTCTGACGGGCCCACCGATGCCACTTGCGAGGGACGCGCATCCGGCGGGCGGCCGCCATCAGCCCGTCCAACTCCATCGCCCGGCCCACCCGATGGAACACCGCTCCGACGTCGGCCATCGAACGCCCGGTCGTCTCGGAGACCTCGAGGATGTCGGGGGCGTGCAGGAGGTCCTCGATCGCCGCGGCCCGCTGCGCCAGGGGTGTGGGGACCCCGGCCTGCTCGAAGCGGGTGCGCTGGGCGGTCCGCTCGGCGCGTCGCTGCAGCGAGCCCCACTCCTGGGCCGCCACCACGAGGCGGTCGAAGCCCTCCGCCGTCTTCTTCAGTTCGGCGTCGCTCACGGGAGGCCGGCCCAAATACCAGCGAGTGAGGGTCGACACGAGCCGGGTCTCGGCAGCGATGAGGTCCCGCCACACCTCCGAATCCACCTTCCCGAAGAGGGCTTCGATCTCTTCACGGGCCTGGCGGCCGGTGATCGCATCCGCCACCCGGAAGGCCCGCACTACCTCGCTGGGGCCCGCGCCTGTCCGGCGCACCAGACGGAAGACGAACGTAGGTCCCTGGAAGTCGATTACGTCGTTGGCGACCAGCGTCGCCAAGAGCTCCCGGCGCAGGGGGTGGTCCCACAGGAGATGCCGGAACCGGGTGGAAACGGCCTCCGGGAAGTAGCGGGCGAGCTCGTCCATGAGGCGAGTGTCGTCGGGCAACGACGAGTCCAACAGCTCCTCGGCGAGGGCCCGCTTGGAGTGGGCCAGCACCGCGGCCAACTCGGGGCGGGTGAGCCCGCGTCCGTCCCGTCCCCGGTCCGCCAGCTCTTCGGGCGACGGAAGGAAGTCGATCCGGCGATCGAGGTGACCCGAGGCTTCCAGGGCGCCGATCAGGTCGGCGTAGTCGTCGAGGCGTTCCCTCGATTCGATCTCGTCGAGGGCGAGCCGGTTCGCCTGGGCGAGGTTGTCAGCGAGGATCTTTTCCACTACGTCACCGGCGCAATCGGCCAGCAGTCGATCCCGCTCCTTCCTGGTGAGCTCTCCCCGCGCCACCGCCAGACCGAGGAGGATCTTGAGGTTGACCTCTCGGTCCGAGCAGTTGACTCCCGCCGAGTTGTCGATGTAGTCGGCGTTGATGCGACCCCCGGCCGAGGCGTATTCGATCCGCGCTCGGGGAGTGAACCCGAGGTTGCCGCCTTCCACGACCACCCGGGCGCGCAGCTCGGAGGCATCGACGCGAACCGCGTCGTTGTTGCGGTCTCCGACCTCGTCGTGGCTCTCGTCGGTGGCCTTCACGTAGGTTCCGATGCCGCCGTTCCACAGCAGGTCCACGGGGGCGGAGAGGACGATCCGGATCAACTCGGGCGGCGTGACCATCGTCTGCTCGGTACCGAGGGCGGCCCGCGCCTCGGGAGACAACTCGATCTTCTTGGCGTCGCGGGGATAGACACCCCCGCCCGCAGAGATCAGGTCCGGGTCGTAGTCCGCCCAACTGGAGGCGGGCAGAGCGAACAGCCGGGCCCGCTCCTCGTACGCCGCCGTGGGATCGGGGTCGGGGTCGATGAAGATGTGCCGGTGGTCGAACGCGGCGACGAGCTTCATGGTCCGGCTGAGCAGCATGCCGTTGCCGAACACGTCCCCGGACATGTCGCCGATGCCCACGGCGGTGAACTCGTCGGCGGTGGGATCGAGGCCCAGCTCGGCGAAGTGGCGTTCGAGCGACTTCCATGCTCCCCTGGCTGTGATCCCGAGCTTCTTGTGGTCGTATCCGGTAGCTCCTCCGGAGGCGAAGGCGTCGTCGAGCCAGAACCCGTATTCGGCCGAGATCCGGTTGGCGACGTCGGACATGCGGGCGGTGCCCCGGTCGGCTGCGACGACGAGATAAGGATCGGGGCCGTCGTGGGCACGAACCCGGGGCGGGGTGACAGCTCTCCCGTCGACGAGGTTGTCGGTGACATCGAGGAGTCCCCGGATGTACGTCTCGTAGGCTCGCTGGACGGCCTCCGGCCCACTGTCGCGTCCGCGTAGCACGAAGCCACCCTTGGCGCCGGTGGGGACGATCACCGCGTTCTTCGTCACCTGCGCCTTCATGAGGCCCAGAACCTCGTTGCGGTAGTCCTGGCGGCGCTCCGACCAACGGATCCCGCCCCGGGCTCGCAGCCCGGCACGGAGATGGATGCCCTCCACGTGGTCGGCGAGGACGAAGATCTCCACCGCCGGTACGGGTTGGGGGACATCGGGGACCTGGGACGAGATCAGCTTGATCGTGAATGACTCCCTTTCGGGCCGGTAGACGTTGGTCCGCACCGTCGCCTCGATCAGGCGCATGATGCTGCGCAAGATCCGGTCCTCGTCCAGGGAGGGCACGGAGTCCAGGGCGTCGAGAAGCTCGCGCCGGAGATCCTCATACCCGGACGCGTCGGCGTCGGGATCGAAGCGCAGTTCGAACAGCCGCACCAACCCGGCGGTTATCTCGGGGTGGGCGACGAGCGTATCGTTGACGTAGTCGACGGTGAACACGGGGCTGACCCGACGCCAGTACGTCAGGTAGCCGCGCAGGATGGCGATCTGCTCGTGGGTGAGCGACGTTTCGAGGATCAGTCGGTTGAGCGAGTCGCTCGGTGCCCGGCCATCCCAGATGTCCTCCAGCGCCCGGGCAACCCGGTAGGAGCATTGGTCGAGGTCCAAGAGCTTGCCCTCGCCGTCCACGACGCCGAAGTCGTGGATGAACATCGGCTCTCCACCGCCGACCCGAGTCGGGACCTCTTCGACCACCGACAGCCCCATGTCTTCGAGGGCGGGAGCCAGCTCAGACAGCGGCCGCTTCCCTCCCCGCTTGTACAGGGTCACCCGGGTGAGGACATCGGGGCCCTCGGCGGTTTCGTTCTGGAGGCCGACGAGAGACTCGGCATCCGTGACAGACAGCTGCTCGAGCTTCTCGATGTCGCCGGCAGCCACGGCGATCTGTGTGGACGTCTTGTAGTAGTCCGGGAGACGGCTCTCCCACCGCTCGGCCATTTCACGTGCCTGTTTGGGAGGCATCCGCCCACAGAGAACCTCGGCGACCCTCTCCGCCCACGAGCGCGTGAGGGCCATCACTTCGGCGTCTAGCTCCTCGAACGCTACGTCGGGGATCTGGCCCTCGGGCACCCACACCGTGAAATGCAGCCGCGCCAGGTCGTCCTTTTCGAGGCTCAGGTGGTAATCGGCGCTGGAGCCGCCGAACCGTTCGATGAACAGCCGCTGCAGCCGCCGCCGGAGGTCGGCGGAGTAGCGATCGCGGGGCATCGCAACGAGGATCCGCACGCCGCGGTCCAGCAGATCCCGGCGCACGAAGAGCCGGACCCGGGCCCGCGCCTGGAGGGCGAGGAGGCCCATAACCACACGCCGCAGGTCCTCCGTCGGCAGCCCGAAGAGCTCGTCCTTCGGGAAGCTCTCGACCAGGGAAACGACGGCCTTGTAGTCGTGGGATCCCTCGATCAGGTCTTCCGCCGACGTGACTTCGGCCAGCTTGCGGCGGAGAACGGGGATACGGGAGACGCTCTCCATGTAGGCCTTGGATGTGAACAGCCCGAGGAGGCGCATCTCCCCCACGGTCTCGCCGTTCGGCCCGAGCCGACGGATGCCGATGTAGTCCATGCGGGCGCGGCGGTGGACCGTCGAGAGGCTGTTGGTCTTCGAGATGACCAACAGCCCGCCTTCCCGGTATCTGGCCACGACCTCGTCGGGGAGCCGGGAGAACGGCACTGGCTCTCGTGTCTTGGATTTCCTCGGATCGGAGAGGATCCCGAGCCCGGTGCCGGGCACGACTACCAGCCCGGGGCCCTCTGGGGTCTCGACCACTTCGTACTCGCGATATCCGAGGAACACGAAGTTGTCCTCGGTTAGCCATTGCAGGAATGCTGCCGCCTCGGCGACGTCCTCTTCGGGGTAGGCGGTCTTGCCCTGCTCGGCGACCTCGACCATCCGGAGGGTGGCGTCGGTCATCGCCCCGAAGTCGCGCACCGCCGCCAGCACGTCGGTGACCACCGCCCGGATCCGCGCCTCGAGGTGTGGGTGGTCTACGGGGTCGAGCCGGCGGTCGAGCTCGTAGAGCTGGACCGACTCCCGGTGCTCGGACTCGGCCGGACGGACCACCTGCTGGAGCGTTCCGTCCTCGTCCCGCACCACGCCGATCACGGGATGCAGCACCCGGGCCACCTCCAGGCCGTGCGCCTGGATTTCCCCGGTGACGGAGTCGACGAGGAACGGAGCGTCCTCCACCCGGACCTGGACCACCGTTCCGGCGGCCTCGGACTCCGGGTTGAACAGGCGAACGTCGACCGTGTCGCGGCGATGGCGTATGAACTCGAAGAGACCCCGGAGCTCCTCCGTGGCCGACTCCGGAGACATGTCCGCTTCGTATGGGATCCGGCGCAGGTAGGCCTTGGCGAAATCGACCAGCGCCGGGGGCTCCTCGCGGATCCGCTCGAGTACTTCAGTGAGCAGAGGATGGGGACCTTGGTCCACGGAGATCACGCTAGTAGCTGCGGAGGAAAGGGCCAGCTTCTGTCACCTGGCCGCCACCGCCTGGGTGACTATCTGCGGCTCGACCCTCACCTCGGCCGCCAGCGACCGGCTGATGAGGCAAGCCGATTCAGCCTTTTCGATGAGCCGCGCCGCCCTCTCGGCGGCTTCATCGTCGGCGACCACGATGCGGGGGCGAAGGGTGACCGACTCCATCCGGAACAGGCGGTTGTCGTCGCGGACGAGCCGGCCGGTGGCCGAATCGGAATAAGCGAGAACCTCGAGCCCGGCGGTCGCGGCGACGGCGGAGAACGTGGTCATCAGACAGGAGGAAACCGCGGCGACGAAGAGATGCTCGGGGGTCCAGACGCCTTCGGGACCTCCGAATTCGGGCGGGGCGCCGACGCTGAGGTGAGGCACCTCGCCACCGGTGAACCGGCCGGTCTTGCGCCCGGTGGCTGTCAGCTCGAGCCGGTACTCGAAGGGTCCCACGACCCGATCCTCGTCGAGGACCTTCGCCCCGTCATGAGCACTTCCTCCCGTTGTCGGAGGTACCTTGGTCCCAATGACAGATTCGATTCAGGCAAAGGTGTTTCCGGATCTCCTCACCGAAGTGGAGGTGCCCGAGAACGGAACCCTGAGCCGTGTGCTCCACCAGAACGACCGCATCCGCTTGGTGCTGTTTGCGTTCGACGCCGGCCAGGAGTTGACCGAGCACAGCTCCGGTTCGGCGGCGATCGTGCAGGTGCTGTCGGGCCACATCCGGTTCCGGGTGGGCGACGAGACCCACGACCTCGAGCCGTCCTCGTGGCTCTACATGGAGGCCAAGTCCCCGCACGCGCTGGTGGCGCTGGAGCCCTCGGTGATGCTCCTCACCCTCCTGCGCGGCTGAGCAGCCCCCCACGCCAAGGGTGGTGGGTGGGGCGCGGGTGGCGCGGTATCAGCAGGGTGGTGGGTGGGGCGCGGGTGGCGCGGTATCAGCAGGGTGGTGGGTGGGGCGCGGGTGGCGCGGTGTCAGGTGGGTGGGGTGCGGGTGGCGCGGTGTCAGCCCGTGTAGCGGGGAAGTGTCGCCAGACGCAACAGGAAGGCACCCACCTCGGCCGGGTCGGCGAGGGAGTAGCGAGCCGCCGTGAGCCGGTCGCCGCGCCCGACCACGACCCCGATCCCGGCTCCGCCCTCGAACTCCTCGAAGACGTCCTCGTCGGTCTCGTCGTCGCCGACGTAGACCGGGACGATGTCGTCGGTTCGGAGCCCCATCGCCCCCAAGAGCCAGCGAACCGCCTTGCCCTTGTCCCAATCGATGTCGGGGCGGAGCTCGAAGATCTTCTTCCCTCCCGCCATGCGGAGATCAGAATGGCGGCGGGCGACGGCCCTCACCGCCTCCTCGATCGCCGACTCGACGTCTTCGGGAGCCTGGCGATAGTGGACCGCCAAGGCGAACTTCTTTCGTTCCACCCAAACGCCAGGGACGTCCTCGACCGCTTTCTCGAGTTCGAGGGCGGCGTCTTCCAGACTGGGCACGAACTCGAGACCCCACTGCTCTTGGAAGCCGTTCGGGCCTGAGATGTCGCATCCGTGGCTGCCGGCGTAGTAGACGTCGTCGAGCGCCACCCTTCCGGCGACGTCCAGTCGGTCGCGCCCGCTCACCACGGCCACGGGGTATCGGTCGGCGACGCGGCGCAGGGCCTGACGTGTCTCGTTGTTCAGGACCGCCAGCTCGGGGTGGGAGACGATCGGGCACAACGTGCCGTCGAAGTCGAGGAAGAGTGCCGGTCGTCGGTCTCCGACTTCAGCCTCGAAATCTCGTCCGAGTGCCGACGGAAGCTCGTCGATCCTCGCCACGATCACCGATCAGGAGCCCTGAGGCTGGACTCGTTCCACGGTGATCGAGCATTCGGTCACGAGAGCCGCCACCGCCCCGACCGCGGCCAGCGCCGGCAGCAGGACTGCCCCAGCCACACCGAGGGTGAGGGGGATCTCGATGAGGGTCTGGCCCTCGTTGTTCTTGACGATGATCCGGCGGACGTTGCCCTCGTGTATCAGTTCCTTGACCTTCGACAGGAGCTGCTCGCCTTCGACCCGCAGGTCTTCGAAGGTCGAATCGCTTCCGGTGCCGCCGTTGGGCGTCTCCTGTGTCATGGTCTTCTCCTCGCGTGCTCGGTACCCAACCTATCCCGGTCGTCCCGCAATGAGCAGTCGTAGCGTCCGGATGTTCCCTAGCGTGACGCGGAGGGGAAGAGAGGAAGAGGAATGCAGCGCATACGCGTGGCCCGGTCGCTGGTCGTGGCCCTCACCGCCCTGGCGATGTCCCTGAGCCTGGTGGCTTCGGCTCAGGAGCTCGATCCGGGAGGTACGTTCATCGACGACGACGGCAACGTCCACGAGGGGAACATCGAGGCGATCGCCGCTGCCGACGTGACCCGGGGCTGCAATCCGCCGGACAACACGTGGTTCTGCCCGGGGGAGCCGGTGACACGGGGCCAGATGGCGGCGTTTCTCAACCGGGCACTCGGTTTGGCCCCGTCTGCCGACGACAGGTTCTCCGACGACGAGGGATCGACCTTCGAGAACGACATCGATGCGCTGGCGGCCGCGGGGATCACCCGGGGCTGCAATCCCCCGATCAACGACCAGTTCTGCCCCGACGACTTCGTGACCCGGGGGCAGATGGCAGCGTTCCTGGTGCGCGCTTTCGGCTACACCGACGCAGGGGAAGGCGACCTCTTCGAAGACGACGACAACTCTGTCTTTCAGGAGGACATCGACCGTCTGGGGACGGCGGGGGTGACCAAGGGCTGCAACCCGCCCGACAACACCTGGTTCTGTCCTTCCGACCTCGTGCTGCGCGACCAGATGGCGTCGTTCCTCGCCCGGGCTCTGGAGTTGACGGAGAACCGGCCCCCGCCGGTGATGGTGGCGGCGCCCTACTTCTTCATCGATGAGGTCGGCCACCGCAATCGGACGGGACCGTTCGTCGCCCCATTCGCCCGACGTGTTCCCCAGACCGCGGCCACCGCGCGGGCCTCTCTGGAGGCCCTCCTCGCCGGCCCCACGCCCGATGAGACGAACTCGATCCCCGGCATCTCCACGGAGATCCCGGCGGGTACGACACTCAATTCGGTGACGATCTCCAATGGGGTGGCGACCGTCGATCTCAGCGCACAGTTCGCCGCCGACGAGCCCACGGAGTCGGCGAGACAACGAGCAGCGCAGGTGGTGTTCACGTTGACCCGGTTCCCGTCCGTCGACGAGGTGCGCTTCCTCGAGGACGGTGCGCCGGTCCAGGTGCGGACCGACAACGGGCAGCTGGTCAGCCGGGCGGTGAACCGCGGCGACTACCTCGATTACCAGGCGGCGATCTCGGTGGAGACGCCCCTCTACGGAGCACTGGTCGACGACCCTCTGCGGGTCACGGGTGATGCGGCCGTCTTCGAGGCGACGTTCGAATTCGCCCTAACGGACTGGGACGGGCGGATCATCGAGGAAGGTGTGGTGATGTCGAGCTCCGGTGTGGACTGGGGCACCTTCGATTTCACCATCGACTACGACGTCGACTTCACCCAACGCGGCTCCTTGATCGTGTGGGCGGACTCCGCCGAGGACGGCAGCCGGATCGACATACGGGAGTACCCGCTGATCCTGCGGCCGTAGGTCGGCTCGCCTGGGGACCGGCCTCCACCACCGCTGGTACTTTGAGCCGATGGAAGTCGGAGCGTCGACCAGCGAGACGTATGCCGAGGCCGGCCTGGGAGGGAGTGTCCTCCGTGGCTCCCGTCCCGCCGTCCTCGTCGTCGACTTTTCGTTGGGCTTCACCGACCCGGAGTCCCGGCTGGGGTCCGACCTGAGCGACGAAGTGCTGGCCACCCGGCGGCTGCTCGACGTGGCCCGGGAAGCCGGGGTGCCGGTGTTGTTCACGACGATCGCCTTCCAGGGGTCGGCCGACGCCGGGATCTGGCCGCAGAAGATCCCCTCGGTGCTGGACCTCGAGGTCGGGTCGCGGTGGGTGGAAATCGACCCGCGTCTCGGCCGCCGGCCCGAGGAGCCGGTGATCACGAAGAAGGGGGCGTCGGCGTTCTTCGGCACCAACCTGTCGGCGATGCTGACCGCGCTCGGGGTCGACACGGTCATCCTCTGCGGCGCCACCACCAGCGGGTGCGTGCGGGCGACCGCCATCGACCTCCTCCAGCACGGCTTTCCGGCCCTCGTCCCCGAGGAGTGCGTCGGCGACCGTGCCCCCGAGCCCCACGCCGCCAACCTCGTCGACATCGCCGCCAAGTACGCCGATGTGGTGCCCCTCGAGACGGTCTTGGAATACCTGTCGACCCGGCGGTGAGTCAGGTTTTGCGACGCCTGTTGGCCGGCGGCCTCGCGATCCTCCTGGCGACAGCGGGCGCTGAGGAGCCCGTTCATGTGGCTGTCGGCGATTCGCTGGCAGTCGGGATGGGGGCGTCGCCCAGCGGCGACGGTGGGTTCGTGTCCCTCCTGACCGACCAGAACCCCGTCTGCAGAGAAGATCGGTGCCCCGACCTCGAACTCGTGAACCTGGCATCGCCGGGGGCCACGTCGGCCGTCGTGGTCACCGCACAGCTCGGACGGGCAGTGGAGGTCATCTCCGACCGCGACGTGGCGCTGGTGACCGTCACCGTCGGCGGCAACGACCTGTTCTCCTCCGTGTTCGGGTCGTGCCGCCAGGGCCCCACCGAGCCATGCCGGCGGGCCGCGGGGGAAGCCTTCGCGGCATACCTGGAGAACCTCGACCAGATCCTCGGCGAGCTTCGGGCGGCCTCCGGGCCCGACACGCCGATCGTGACGATGACGCTCTACAACCCGTTCCCGGCCTGCCTGCTTTCCGATCTGGCGCCGGCCGCCGAGATGATCCTCGAGGGCGGCGCCACCACGCTCGGTGGGTTCAACGACCTGATACGGATCGTCGTCGGCTCACACGGCGTGGCTGTCGCCGAGACGACGCGGCTCTTGTCGAACACCGACTACGTCGGCGGGCTCGACTGCATCCATCCGAACGCCTCGGGCCACGAGAAGCTGGCCGCGGCGTTCGGAGCCGCCCTCGGCAGCCGACTCAGTCATCCCGCTGGTAGTGGACCTCTTGCAGGATCCAGGCGTTCCCGTCGGGGTCCCTGAAGTCGGCGAACGAGTTGTAGTCGGCGTGCTGAGGGTCGGCTCCTGCCGCCCAGCCGTTGGGAGTCATGTGGCGGATCTCGCTCACCTCCACTCCCCTGCCGACGAGATCTGCCCTGGCCGCTTCGATGTCATCCACGACCAGATGCAGCCCTCTCACCGATCCGGGTTCGGCATCGGTGATGCCCATGCCGAAGGCGATCGAACAGGCAGACCCGGGCGGGGTGAACTGCACGACCCGGAAGTCGTCCCCTCGGGAGACGTCGAGGTCGAGGTCGAAGCCCGCCTTCTCCTCGTAGAAATCCTTCGCCGCATCGACGTCGGATACCGGCAACAGCACCAACTGGAGCTCGTAGTTCATCGTTCGCCCTCCTCAACCACCTGCCTGACGACCTGTCCTGAAGGATTCGCCTGAAAGACCCATCCCGGGTGATCTCCCGCTCCCTCAACACTATGGCCAATTGGGACCGCTTTGGGCGGCGCGTTCGGCGGGTCCGGTGTTGAATCGTTCTCGTGGAGGCGCCCCTACCGACCGGGACTGTCACGTTTCTCCTCACCGACATCGAGGGGTCGACTCGCCTCGTTCAAGAGCTCCCTGCCGACGAGTGGCTGGTGGTGCTCGAAGAGCACAACAGGATTCTCCGCTCAGCGGTCGACGCCCACGGCGGCATCGCGGTGAAGACGGAAGGCGACGCCTTCTTCACGGTCTTCGAGTCCGCCACCGCCGCTGTGCGAGCTGCCGTCGCCATGCAACGGGCACTCCAGACCCACCCTTGGCCCGAAGGAGCGCCCATCAAGGTGAGGGTCGGCGTGCACACCGGAGAAGGGACACTCGGCGGCGACGACTACGTGGGCCTGGACGTGCATAGGGCCGCGCGCATCACTGCCTCCGGACACGGGAACCAGGTCGTCCTCTCGGAGACGACGGCGGCTCTCGTGGAGCGCAACCTCCCCGACGGCGTCTCGTTGCGTGACCTCGGCAAGCACCGGCTCAAGGACCTCTCCCACCAGGAGACCCTGTTCCAGTTGAGCGTCCCCGGGCTGCAGAGCGACTTCCCGCCCCTCCGGACCCTCGATGCAGTCCCCAACAACCTGCCTCTCGTCGCCACGAGCTTCGTCGGCCGCCGCCTGGAACTCGACGAGGTGAAGACGATGCTCGAGACCGCCCATGTTCTGACGCTGACCGGTCCAGGGGGCACCGGCAAGACCCGCCTCTCACTCCAGGTGGGCGCCGAGTCGGTATCGAACTTCCCCGACGGGGTCTTCTTCGTGGACCTGGCTCCGATCTCGGAGGCCGAACTGCTCGCTCCCGAGATCCTCACGGCGCTCGGGCTGGAAGCGGCTCAGGGCTCGGACCCCCGCTCGACCTTGCTCGAGGCACTCGCTCCCCGGCAGGTCCTGCTCATCCTCGACAACTTCGAGCAGGTTCTCCCGGCGGCGCCTCTCGTCGCCGAGATCGTGGCCGCCTCGCCCCAGTCCCGGATCATCGTGACGTCACGAGCACCGCTACGCCTCGCCGCCGAGCGGGAGTTCCCGCTCTCGCCGATGCCCCTTCCCTCGGAAACCGACGACCCGGAGGCCCTGTCGAGGTCGGATGCCGCCCGCCTCTTCGTGGAACGAGCGATGGCTGTGCGGCCCGACTTCCGCGTCGACGAGCAGAACGCCGCCGCCGTCCGCCAGCTCCTCCGGCTCCTCGACGGACTCCCTCTGGCGATAGAGCTCGTGGCGTCCCGAGTGCGGCTCCTCCCCGTCCAAGCGATCCTCGAACGGCTCGACTCGGCGATGCTTTCGGGTGGGGCGGTGGACCTGCCCGAACGGCAGCGCACCATCGAGGCGGCGATCCGCTGGAGCTACGACCTACTGACGGAGCCGGAGCAGCAGTTGTTCGCCCGCCTATCCGTGTTCGCGGGCGGGGCGCGCCTGGAGGAGATCGAGGCGGTCTGCGGCCCGGAGCTCCCGATCGCCGTTCTCGACGGCCTCGCCACCCTCGTCGACCAGAGTCTCCTTCTCACGGTCGACGGAGGAGGAGACTCCCGGTTCCGGATGCTCCACGTCATCCGCCAGTTCGCCGCTGTTCGTCTGGCCGAGATGGGCGAGGAGGACGAGATCGATCGCCGCCATCTCCTCGCTTACATCGACCTAGCCGAGCAGGCGTCGGCGCAGTTCAAAGGCAAGCAGCGGAACCAGTGGCTGGATCGCATCGCCCGGGACCACGACAACATCCGCGCCGCCTTGGATTGGGCGATGGAGCGAGGCGAAACCGACCTGGCCCGACGCCTGGCCTTCGCCACATGGCGGTTCTGGCAGGCACGCGGACACATCCTCGAAGGGCAGAGGCGGGCCTCCTCGGTGCTCGCCCTCCCTGACGCCGACCCCTACTGGAGGGCGAAGGCGCTGGAAGCGTTGGCAGGCATGATCTGGTGGGGAGGAATGTCCGGCACCCTGGAGGCTTACGCCGAGGCGCTCGAAATCCATCGGGGACTCAGCGACGACTGGGAGCTGGCCAACGCTCTCTACAACCACGCTCTCGCCCTCGTGTTCGACGCCGAACAGCCCGAGGCCGCCCTGGCCGAACTGGACGACGCCGAGCGTCTCTTCGCCGAGGCGGGCGATGTGAGCGGGCTCGGTGACGTGGAATGGGGAAGGGGCAACGTCCTCGGGCTCTACCTCGACGATCGCGAAGGGGGCCTGCGTCACTGGGAGCGCAGCCTGGCTCACTACCGGGAAGCGGGGAACAACTTCGGGACGGGCTGGGCCTTGTACGAGTTGGGAGGCGCGGCCTTGAAGTCCCAGGACGCCGAAACGGCCTGGCGCTACCTGCGCGAGGGCCTGGAGCTGCTGTCGAGCGACGAGGACGTGTCGGCGGCCGTGCTGTTCATAGCCATGATCGCCGGAGTTGCCCTGCTCTTGGGCGACGAGCAACGGGCTTATCGCCTCGGGGGCGCCTTCCACAACCTGCGGATGACCTCGGGCGCCGACATCGTCGACCACGAGGCCAACCGGATCGACGAACTCGCTCAAGAGAAGCTGGAGGCTCTGACGGGCGACCTCGAGGCGGCCTATCTCGAGGGGCGCACCATGGGTTTCGCCGAAGCGGTGGCCTACGCCCTCGCCGGCCCAACAGATTGAGAGAAGAGAGGATCTCCGGTCCGCTTCCCGGTGACCTAAGTCCCTAGCCGAAAGCCCCCTCCCCCCGGCAGGCTCTCTGTTGGTCCCCCTGCGAAAGGAAACCCGTGAAAGCACTTCGACTCCAGGCGTGGAAGACAAGGCCGGAACTCGTGGACGTACCCGACCCCGAACCGGGACCGGGTGAGGTGGTTGTCGCCATCGGCGGGGCCGGCGCCTGCCATTCGGACATCCATCTGATGGACGAGTTCGAGGAAGGGACGCTGCCCTGGAACCCGCCGTTCACCCTCGGACACGAGAACGCCGGATGGGTCCACGCGCTCGGTGAGGGTGTCACCGACCTCGAGGTCGGCCAACCGGTGGCCGTATACGGGCCGTGGGGATGCGGAACCTGTGCCCGCTGCCGGCTCGGAATCGAGATCTATTGCGAGAACCTCGAAGCGGCTCCGGTCCCCGGCGGTGGCGGCGGATTGGGCCTGGATGGGGGCATGGCCGAGTACATGTGGGTGCCCCACAGCCGACTGCTGCTCCCTCTCCCCGAGGGACTGGAGCCGAGGAAGGCGGCACCGCTCACCGATGCCGGCCTGACCCCGTACCACGCCATCCGTCGCTCCCTGCCCAAGCTGACGCCCGAGGCGACCGCGGTCGTGATCGGTGTCGGCGGCCTCGGGCACATGGCGGTGCAGATCCTGCGAGCCGTGACCGGCGCCCGGATCATCGCCGTGGACACTCGTGAGTCGGCCCTGAAGCTGGCCGAGGCGCACGGTGCCGACCTGACGTTCCTGTCGGGCGAGTCGACCGCCGAGGAGATCCGCCAGGCGACCGGCGGCCGGGGTGCCGACGTGATCCTCGATTTCGTCGGCGTCGATGCCACCCTGGCGATGGGCGCGGCTGCTGCCCGCCAGATGGGCGATCTCACGATCGTTGGGATCGGCGGCGGAACCCTTCCCGTGTCGTTCTTCTCCGTCCCATACGAGGTGAGCATCCAGACCACCTATTGGGGAACCAGGACCGAGTTGGCCGAGGTCCTCACCTTGGCGGCCCGGGGCCTCATCTCGTCGCAGACGACCGAGTTCCCGCTCAGCCGGGCGATCGAGGCGTACGACGCCCTTCGGGCCGGTGAGGTCGAAGGGCGTGCCGTGATCGTCCCTGACGCCCGCTTGTGAGCGAAGGCGCGGGACCTCCAGCTCGGGTCCCGCGCCTACCTCAGGGGCTCCACGGTGGCGGCGAAGTACAGCGCCACCGCCAGCAGCGTCAGGCCGACGACGAAAACCGCCGTCATCAGGCGGGAGAGCGGCCAACGGCGGCGGAGGAATCCGATGACGTCTCCGCTAGCGATCATCTCGTGCAGCCACTCCCGCTTCCAGTAGGCCAAGGCCACGATCACGGCTACGACTCCTCCGATGACGACGATCGGGTTCATGTTGTCGTAGGCGAGCCCGTTGCCGCCGAGGCTGAGCAGGACGTATCCGGGGAGCCGTCCGGCGAGGGAGATGAGCACCAACGTGCGGATGGGGATCGGCGTCAGGCCGGCGATGAACGAGATCACGTCGTCGGGGAAAGCCGGCAGGAGGAACACGAGGAAGAGGGCGAGCGTCCCCCGTTTACCGGCCAAATGGTCGAAGCGCTCCAGGTGCTCACGACTGACGAACTTCTCGACGAAAGGTCTGCCCCACCTCCGCGCCAGGATGAAGACCAGGGTGAACCCGATCGTCGCCCCGATGGTCGTGTACACGACGCCGAGCGCCGGGCCGAACAGGTAGCCGCCGACTAGTCCGGTGATCTGGCCGGGTATCGGGGCGATGACGATCTGGACGACCTGCATCCCGATGAGGACCAGCGGCCCCCAAGCGCCGGCATCCTCGACCAGGCGACGCGCCTCCTCGGGATCGAAGAACCGGGATATGTAGGGCCAAGCCCACCACGTGAGCATGCCGAGGGCAGCCAACACCGCGCCTCCGATGAGAAACGGGAGCAGGCGCGACCGCTTCTCCTCGGGAGGCGAGGCGTCAGGGAGCGTGTCTGAGGGAGGTGGGGTGGCTCCGGTCACGCTCCCAACCTACGGTTGGCTCGGCGCTTGCGGAATGGGGGAGATCCCTGGATGCCACCTGACCCACCCCCAGAATCATGGGGGTCCACCCTCCATTGCGGCGGCCGCGCGGATTACGGTTCGGGGTGAGAGAGGAGGCGGTGACCCATGGCCCTCATCTACGAATGGGGTTTCTACGTCCGACCGGGAGCCTTCGACGAACTGCGCGAGTGGCTGCTGGAGCACGAAAGCGAGCTGGCGGCGACCGCCCCTCAAGGCCTCGAATACCTCGGCACCTACCTGCCGGTGTGGGCGCCCGAGCAGCGCTGTGACCTGTACCAGGTATGGCGCTGGCGCCGCTCGGGAGAGTTCAACCTGCGGGCGGCAGCAGGGGCGGACCGGGGCACCTTCGCCGAGCTGGCCTCCCAGTTCCTCTCGTTCGTCGACGACAGCCGCACCGACGAGGAGACCTTCCGTCTCCACCGCTCGATCACGGAGCTTGCCCCCCAGGAGATCGGGCCCGACTAGTCCGGGACCTCGATCACCGAGAGGATGTTGCCGGCCGGGTCGGCGAACCAGGCGATGGCCGGGCCGTAGTCGTTTCGGGCGATGCCCCGCTCGTCCTGATTGAAGCCTTCGTACCGCAGGAACTCGACGCCCCGGGATCGCAGGGCATCGACCACCTGTTCGACGTCGTCTACGGGGAAGTTCAGGATCGTGTAGGTCGCCGGCTCGTAGTCGGGCTTGGGGTAGACGAGGATGTCTTCCCCGCCCCCGACGTGGAGAGCCAGCAACCCGTCCCGCTCCGAAACCGGCAATCCGAGCGTGTCGCCGTAGAAGCTGCGAGCGACGTCGATGTCGGGCACCGCGAAGCCACTGAAGGCTCGACGGGGTTCGAGGAGTTCCATGGCGCCTCCAGGGGGTCGGCCGTATCTCCCGTGTCCGGGATACCCCCGTACCGTAGGTCGCCGCCGCCGCTAGCGCTCGGTGATATCTGGAGGTGGGAGGCGGAGGCGGAACACGCTCCGGCCGTCGTAGCGGTAGTCGAGGGTGCCGCCCATCAGGGTGGCTAGCTGGCGGGAGATGGCCAAGCCGACCCCGACCGAGTCGGGCTGGCCGGGGGCCTCGTGGGCCCGCTGATACGGCTCGAAGATGCGGTCCCAGTCGTGGGGCGGGATGCCCGGACCGTCGTCGACGACGTCGACGACGACGGAATCGTCGCCTTCTGTGTCCACGACGACGGCGACGTTGGGGCCGCCGTAGCGCTCGGCGTTGGTGAGCAGGTTGCGGAGCACCTGGCGCAGGCGGGCCGGATCACACATGGCGACGGCTTTCGCCACCAGGGGTTCGAACTTGACGCCTCGTGTGAAGCTGGCGCCTGAGGTGAGGAGTTGTCCGATCTGCGCCACGACGTCGTGCGGCGCGTTGACCACCTGGATCTGCCCCAACTCGACACGTGCCGCCACCAGCAGGTCTTCGACCAGATCCGACATCTCCTGGGCGTGTTCAGCGATGGAGGCGATCATCATCCGCTGGTCGTCTTCAGGCAGGTGGGGGTCCTGCTCGAGCAACCGGGCGAAACCGAGGATGGCGGTCAGCGGGGTCCGCACTTCGTGGCTGACCGACGCCAAGAACCGATCTTTCGCCTCGATCAACTCCTGCATGCGCCGCTCTTCCTGGCGGTGCGGGGTGACGTCGATGATCGTGAAGACGGCCCGGGAGAAGTCCGGTTTGCCATCGATGAGCGGGGCGGCGAGGACCGACTCGGCGTCGTAGGGGATCCCGTCGGCGGTCTGGGCGGTGAACGCGGCGTGCGCGACGGGCTCGCCCTCCCACACCGCTTTCAACTGGGCGAGCCACCCACCTTCGGAGCCCGGGTTGACGATCCGGGGGTCGATGGGCCCGAGCATCTCGTCGATCGACAAGCCGACGGCGCGTTCGGCGGCCGGGTTGGCGGCCGTCATCTCGATCATCGGGACCACCGACCGGATGCATTCGAGGTCCTCTCCGCCGAGCGCCTCGACCAGGTCTCGGGCGCCCTCCCGCCGGCGCTCCTTCATCCATCGCTTCAAGCGGCTGTAGTCCTGCTGCATGATCGGCACCGGTGAGTGGCGAAAGAGATGCTCGAAGCTGGACCGGTCCAAGGTGGCGTCGCGGTGGAGGGCACGTAGTTCCTCCACTTCCCCATAGAGGACGCTGACCCACTCGACGAAGTGCCGCCACGCCGCCCCGGCCGGGGGCTCGCCATCCGTCGCGCCCAGTTCGGCGAGTCTGGCTGTCACAAGCGGGTGGGTGAAACGGAGACCGGCGCCCTTGACCGAACCGCGTTGGCTCCCGGAGGTGGAGTCGTCGAAGTACACGAGAACGTTTCGGCGGATTCCGCCCGTTTATTGAGCCAGACGGCTGAACGCCGCCCGATCCTGGGCGCTCAGCGCCGCCGCCAGATATTCGTGTGTGCCGCGCTCCAACAGCTCACGACCGGCGGCGACGGCCGCTCCGTAGGCGACGAAGGCGAGCGCTCCGCCGGTCGAAATGCGCCGGATCCCTATGGCGGCCATCTCCGAGACGGCGGGGCTGGGGCCCTGGACTAGAGCATTGACCGGGCCGCCCGTCTCGTCGACCAAACGCTCCAGGTCGGCGATTGCGGTGACGCCGGGGGCGTAGAGCACGTCGGCACCGGCGTCACGAAAAGCACGCAGGCGGGAGATGGTGTCGTCGAGGTCGTCGATTCCGTAGAGATGGTTCTCGGCGCGGGCAGTGAGGACGACCCCTGACTCGGCGGCTGCCGCGGCAGCTGCCGATACCCGCTCCACGGCGAGATCGAACGGAAGCACGCCGCGGTCGGGGTCGTAGTCCTCGATCGACACTCCTGCCGCCCCGGTCTCGGCCACTCGTCTCACGGTCTCGGCGACCCCGACGGGATCGATGGCATGGCCGTGTTCGGCGTCGATGCTGACCGGGATGTCCACTGACTCGACCAATTGGGCGCTGTGGGCCAACAACTCGTCGAGCGTCGTGTGCTGGTCGGCCCGTCCCAGGGAGGCGGCGAACCCGGAGCTGGTGGAGGCGACAGCAGGGAAACCCAGAGACTCGAGCAGGCGCGCCGACCCGACGTCCCAAGCGTTCGGCATCATGAAGGTGCCGCTCGCGTGGAGTTGCCGGAAGCGTTCGCGGGTGCGCGTCGGATCGTCAGTCATCTCTGGCTCCTCATCGGGTCGCGCCATGATGGCGGCGACCGCCACCGGGTGTCACGAGGATAAGAGGTCGGGACTTTCGGCCCGGGCACCAGGACCAAGGACCCGTGCGCCGGCGGCCGATTCTGGCGCACGCTACGCCTGTGCTTGGTTCGAAGGTGCGTCGGTTCCGCACGGCCTCACTTGCCCTCGTCCTGGCAGTGACCCTGGCCGCCTGCGGCGGAGGAGCGGCCCTCAAGGGAGCGGTCCGCAACCCTCCGCTCCAAGTCGGCTCGGTGTCGCTTCCCGGGCCCGATGGGCAGGAGGTGGCGATGAAGGCGGAGCCAGGGGGCCTTCTGCTCGTGTACTTCGGCTATACGAGTTGCCCCGATGTCTGCCCGACGACGATGGCCGACATCAGTGAGGCCCTGACCGAACTGCACCCGGACCAGGCCGAAAAGGTCACGGTGGCGATGGTGACGGTGGATCCGGAGAGGGACACCCTCGAGAAGCTCCACGAGTACCTGGGCCACTTCTTCTCACGTGGTCTGCCGCTCCGCACGGAGGACACCGCTCGGCTCACCGAGGTGACCTCTGCCTTCGGGGTCCAGTGGGAGATCGAGGAGCACGAGCCCGGTGAGACCTACGACGTGGCCCACACGGCTCTCACCTACGTCATCGACGACACCGGGACCGTTCGAGTCGAGTGGCCGTTCGGCTTCGCGGCCGACGACATGGCCGCGGACATCGCATCACTACTGGAGGAAGCAGAGGCATGAAAGGCACGTCCCGCCACCGCCGGATCGTTCCGGCGATGATCTCGGTACTCGCCGTGGCCCTGGCTGCATGCAGCGGCGGTGGGGAACTCGAAGTGACACAGGCATGGGCTCGAACCTCCCCATCGATGGCCGAGGCAGGCGCGGCGTACATGCAGATCACCAACGGGACCGACAACGACGACGCCCTCGTCGGCGTATCGGTCGAGCCGGCGGTGGCGGGCGCCGCCGAGATCCACGAGACCGTTGCTGCCGAACCCGACATGGGAGACCGCGGCCACACCGCGACGTCTGACACAGGCGCTCCGATGATGGAGATGCACGCCATCGATCGCCTGGAGATCCCCGCAGGGGAGACCGTCACTCTGGAGCCGGGCGGCTACCACGTCATGCTCCTCGACCTCGTCTCCCCGCTGGAGGCGGGCTCGACGATCGAACTGGCACTCACGTTCGAGAACGCCGGTGAGGTCGTCGTCGAGGCCGAGGTCCGCGATTCGGCGCCATGAAGCGTGTGAGTCTCCTCCTCGTGGCGCTGGCCCTGCTCGTGGCAGCATGCGGGGAAGGCGACGAGTACGCCTATGAGCTGATCATCCCCGAGGGAACCGCGGCGCGGCTCGCCGCCGGGGAGAAGATCGACCTGATGCCGAGCCGCCTCACCTTCGAAGTGGGCGACACGATCCGGGTGAAGAACGAGGACGTGGTCGACCAGTCCGTGGGTCCCTACCGGGTGGGCGCCGGCCAGGAGTTCGAGGTCACCTTCGGGGCGCCGGGCGTGTACGAAGGATTTTGTCCGCTGTCGACCGACAATCGCTACGAGATCGTCGTCGAGGGCTGAATCACGGACGGCGCAGGAGCCCTGAGGCCACCGCCGCCTCCTGGTCCTGCCAGATCGCCATCGCCGTGTTCATCGGGTAGAAGCCCAGCCGGACGTAGAAGCCCTCCGTTCCCGGGTTGGCATAGAGGATGATCTTCTTGTGCCCGGCGGACATGTCCACCAGGCGCTGGATGATCGACTTGCCCAACCCCTGGCCCTGATGGTCCGGATGGACGGCGACATCGGCGATATAGGAGACGTCCCGGCCGTCGGCGACGGCCCGTCCGGCGCCCACCACCCGCCCGTCGGCGTAGACGAAGCACCTGAACAACGAGTTCGAGAACACCAACCGGAGGTGCTCAGGCGGCTTCTCCCCCAGCGGGGCGAGCCGGTACATCTCGGACAGCTCCTCCCAGTCGACGTTCTCGTCGCTGTCGATCCACGAATACATGCCGCCTTACTACCAGACCGGCCGTCGGTACGTCCACGGTGGCACAGGGTCCTGGCCCGTGACACCATGGAGGCATGCGCGGCCCGACGCGCCCAACTGGCCTCGTCGTGTTCCTTCTCGTGCTGGCGCTCACCGCTTGTGGCGACGAACCCGAGCTACCGGAGGCACCGATGACCATGGAACTGACATCCGAATTCTCCGACGGCGGCCCCATCCCTCTGGTGTACACCTGTGACGGACAGGAGGTCTCTCCTCCTTTGACGATCGAAGGGATACCCGAAGGCACCGAGTCTCTGGTACTGATCGTCGACGATCCCGATGCTCCCTCGGGGACCTTCGATCACTGGGTCGCCTTCGACATCGACCCGACCGACGAGATCCCCGAAGGGGTGGAAGAGCTAGGGGTCGCGGGGCGGAACTCGACTGGCGGCTTGGGATACGTCGGACCGTGTCCGCCGTCCGGCACCCACCGCTACTTCTTCCGGGTGTACGCCCTCGACACCCGGCTCGGGCTCCCCGAAGGAGCATCGAAAGCAGAGGTGCTCGAGGCTGTCCGGGACCACGTGTTGGCGGAGGCGACCCTGATGGGCACGTATGCCCGCTGAACTCCAGTAGGCACTGCTCACGCCGTCCCCTATCGTGGTCTTCGACCAACCAAAGGAGGAGCAGATGCTCCAACTGTCAGAGAATGCCGCCGCTGCCCTCGAGTCGATCCGGGCCGCTGAAGGTATCCCCGAATCCCACAACACCCGCCTCACAGCCGAGCGCGGACCCAGCGGCGACCTCGCCGTGCGCCTGGAGTTCGTCGAGAACGCCCTTCCCGAAGACGGGGTGGCAGAACAAGGCGGAACCCAGGTGTATGTCGACCCCCTCATCGTCGACGCCCTCTCCGAATCGGTGATGGACGTCCACGATGCCGGCGACGGGCTGACGTTCGTTTTCCGGCCCCAGGTGGTCTGAGGCGTTTCGTAGCACGATCCCGTTCGTCCCGTCTCTGGGATCCTCCACAATGGGGTCATGTCCGACGAGTCCACAACGGAACATTTCGCCGTCGGCCGTGGGTACCTGAACACGGCGTCGTTGGGTCTTCCGCCGCGATCGACGATCGAGGCCATGCAAACGGCGCTGGACGACTGGCTCCACGGCCGGTGGGACGCTCCTGACTTCGACGTCCACGTAGACACAGCCCGGGCGGCTTACGCCCGAGTGGTCGACGTGGACGTCTCGCGTGTGGGGATCCTCAGCCAGGTGTCGACCGCCAGTGGCGTGGTGGCGGCCTCGCTTCCAGAAGGCTCCCGGGTGCTCGTGGCAGAAGAGGAGTTCTCGTCGCTCCTCTATCCGTTCCTCAACGACCGACGGCTCGACGTCGATGTGGTCACGCTGGACGAGTTGCTCGACCGCATCGACGACGACGTCGACCTCGTAGCGGTGAGCGCCGTCCAGTCAGCCGACGGAAGGGTCACCGATCTCGACGCCCTGGCGGCTGCCGCCGAGGCCCACGGAGTGCGCACATTCGTGGACCTGAGCCAAGCCGCCGGATGGCTACGGCTCCAGGCAGATCGCTTCGACGTGACCGCTTGCGGGGCGTACAAGTGGCTGTGCTCACCTCGTGGATCCGGGTTCATCACGGTTTCGGAGTCAGTCGACTGGCTGCGGCCGATGTACCCCAACTGGTACAGCGGCGACGACCCCTGGCAGAGTCTGTACGGGCCGCCGGTGCAACTGGCTCCTGACGCCCGCCGATTCAACGTCTCCCCGGCGTGGTTCGATTTCCTCGGGGCCGCCAACTCGGTTTCCCTCATCGCCGACCTGGGTGTGGAGGCGATCGCCCGTCACAGCGTCGGGCTGGGGAACCGGCTGAGGGAGGCGCTCGGAATCGAGCCGTCCAACAGCCCCATCGTGGCCCTGGACACTCCACACGGCGGTCGCCTGCGCGAAGCAGGAGTGAAGGCGGCGATGCGGGCTGGAAAGGTGCGCCTGTCGTTCTTCATCTACAACACCGAAGAGGACGTCGATCTCGTCGCTGACCTCCTGAGCTGAAGGTCGTGACGTTCGGCCCTTACCCCGGGCCGGCGTGAAGTGTCGAATGGGGGCGGAGGTCCGAATGACGACAACCGCCCCCACCCGATCTGGCGCAGGCACGAGCGGTGACCCGAGATTGGGTTATGCCGTGTCGGTGGCGATCAACGTCGCCCTGCTCTATGCGGCGACCAATGTGCTCGAGTGGAACGTTCTGCCTTTCCTGACCCGGACGTGGACCGAGGTGCTGCCCTGGGTGGCGGCGACCCTGATCGCCTCCATAGTCGCCAACGTCGTCTACCTGTTCGACGACACCAGACCCATCAGAGCGGCCGGTGATCTGGTGACGAACCTCGTGAGCGTGGCGGCGACGTTCCGGCTGTTCGCGGTGTTCCCGTTCGACTTCTCGCGGTATGCGTTCGATTGGGCGGTTGTCGCCAGAGTCCTGCTCGTCCTGGGGATGGCGGGAGCGACCATCGCCGCCATCGTGGCGTTGGTGAGGCTCCTAGTGGGAGGGCGTGGCCCGGCCTAGGCGACCGACGCCATCACCATCCACAGGGCGATCGTCGCCACGATCACGCCGACGAGTCGCAACTCGCCCCAGATCGGGTTGCGCGTCGGCTCGAAGCACACCAGGGCGTTCACGAGAACGTGAACCCACATTCCGATGGTGAGCATCATCTGACCCACTCCTCCTCAGCACATCTCTACCCCAACCTTCCTCGCTCCAAAATAGCGGGGGCGCTGAGACTTCCGTGGTATCAGGCGAAAGAAGGCGCGATCGTGGCCCCCGGGACCGAGACGAGCCGATGGAGCGGCCACGAGCCGGGAACGCCCTTCAAGGCGCGCTCACCGACCGGCTCGAGTTCGATGCCGGACCCGAGAACCAGGTCGCGCACCGTCCCCGACGTGTAGACGGCGCCGTCGTCGGCTTCGGCCATGACCCGTGCGGCGATGTTCACGGCCAGTCCCGCGATCTGGTCACCGTTCACTTCGACCTCGCCGGTGTGGAGACCCGCCCGGATCGTGATCCCGATCTCCGCCAAGGCGGCGGCGAGATGAGAGGCGCAGACCACCGCCCGAGCGGGCCCGTCGAAGACCGCCAACACGCCATCGCCGGTGTGATTCACCTGGCGTCCCCGGTATCGGGTGAGCAACTCGTCGACGATCTGGTCGTGGCGAGCCAGCAGTTCGAGCCAGGCGGCGTCGCCTCGATCGGCCAGCAGGCGGGTGGACCCCACGATGTCGGTGAAGAGGATCGTCGCGAGCATGCGGTCGAGAGTGTGCTGGCCCCTCGTCCCAGTGAGAAACGACTCGATCTCGTCGAGGATCGGATCGAAATCGCCGGCATGGAAGGGATAGGCGTCGGCTCCGTCGATTTCCACGAGGCGGGCGTCGGGGATCGTGTCGGCGAGGTATCGGCCGAAATCCAGCCGATAGTGGGGGCTGGAGCGTCGATGGACGACGAGGGTGGGCACCCGCACGAGCGGAAGCACAGCACGCACATCGATCGAAGTGATCCACCGGTAGAGCTGGGTGGCTGCACCACGCGGCATGGAGAGCCGCTGGTAACGCAGGTACCACTCCCGGAAGCGGGCGTCGTTGGCCACCGACGGGGCGGTCAGGCTGAGGATGTCCGAGGTGACACCCCAGTTCTGCTCGTATCTCTCGATGAGCTTCTCGACCGTCGCGTCGGGCATGCCGATCGGGTAGTCGTCGGCCCGGCGCCATCGGGCGAACGAGTTGACGAGGACGAGGGCCGACACCCGCTCGGGCATCGTGGCGGCGAGCATGATCGCCATCGGGCCGCCCTCGGTGTCGCCGATCACGGCCACTCGTTCGACTCCTGCGGCGTCGAGCACCACCCGTCCGTCGTCCATCCATTCCTCGATCGTCGGGAGGGACGACAACGGGACGGGATCGGATATCCCCGATCCCCGCTTGTCGAAGCAGATCACCCGGCTGAACGATGCCAGGCGCCGCAGGTATCGGGCCAGGCTCGGCTCCTCCCACATGACGTCGAGGTTCTGGAGCCAATTGGTGACGAAGAGGCAGTCGACGGAGCCGTCGCCGAACACCTGGTAGCCGACGTACCCGCCCTCGGCGCTGGCGTATCTGGTGTCCGGACGCATGACGCACCAAATGGTGGCACGTTCCCGAGTGCCTGGAAGCCGACGAAGGTGAGCTTCAGGGAGCTTCGGCGGGTTCGCTGACCGCCCGCTGCAGCGTCTGGGTGAAGACCTCGGGCCGCTGCGCCCCGGAGATGCCGAAGCGCCAGTCGATGACGAAGAAGGGCACCCCTCGAATGCCGATCCGGGCGGCGAGCTCCAGGTCGTTGCGGACGGCCTCGAGGTACTCCTGGCGCTCCAGGGAGGAGGCGGTCTCCTCGGCGGGGAGGCCGGCGGCGGCGCCGATCTGGACCAGCTCCTCCGTCCGGCCGACGTGCCGCCCCTCCACGAAATGAGCGCGCATCAGGGCCTCCTTGACCTCGAGCTGGAGGCCGTGTGCCTTCGCCAGATGGAGCAACTGATGGGCCTTGAGCGTGTTGGCGGGCTTGAGGCTGTCGAAGTCGTAGTGGAGCCCCACGGCGGCGGCTACGTGGCTGACCTGCCGCTGCATCTGCCGGGCCGTCTCGACGTCGACACCCACGTGCCGAGCCAGGTACTCGGCCGCAGACCCTTCGAAGTCGTCCGGCGTGTTCGGGTCGAGTTGGAAGCTGTGGAACTCGACCACGACGGGCACACTCCCCTCCGCCTCCTCGAATGCCCGTATGCCCGTCTCCAGGTTGCGCTTCCCGATGTAGCACCACGGGCAAACCACGTCGGACCAGACGTCGACTCGGAGGGGTTCGCTCATGCTCCCAGTCTGGTCACGTCGGGAACGAATCGAATCCGGCCGCAATCAAGGCGCCGTCTTCTTGCTCTCTGGCTCTTCCATCCGCAGTAGTCGGTCGCCGGATTGGAGGACGACGTCGCCGGTGATGATGCGGCCGCGGCGGACCACACCGACAGTCCTCTCGGGAGCGCGGCTGCCGACCATTTCCTCGGTCACTTCCGATTCGACGAGATCCACTCCCTCGCCGATGAGGAGAAGGTCCTCGATGAGTGCCGCCTGGTGTGGGTTGTCGATCGCCAGGCCCAGGAGACGCCCTGTCGCCTCGTCCGAGGTGACTACGACCGACGCTCCCCCTTTCCTCAGGATCTTGTAGTTCTCCTCCTCCTTGACGGCGGCGACGAGGCGGGCCGACGGGTTGAGGATGCGGATCGTCAAGGTGGTCAAGACAGCGGTGGAATCGGTGTTGACGGCCACGACGACGCCTTTGGCCATCTCCACGTTGGCACGGCTGAGGACAGACTCCCGCGTGCAGTCGCCCACGACGACGGCGAAGCCGTCGGCGGTCGCCTCCTCGGCTGCCGTGGCGTCCCATTCGACGACGACCACCTTCTCGGGGTCGATGCCTTTCGACACCAGAGTGGTGGCGGCGGATCTCCCCTTGGTTCCGTAGCCGCAGATGACGTAGTGGTCGCGCATCACGCGCCTCCATCGTTGCACACGGAGCAGATACCGGGTGGTAGCCGCCAGCACCTCCACGGTGGTGGAGACCACGAGGATCAGGAACACCACACGCGCCGGAGTGACCAGGAGGACGGTGGCGAGGCGGGCCCCCGGGCTCACGGGGACGATGTCGCCGTAGCCGGTCGTGGTCACCGCCACGGTCGAGTAGTAGAGGGCGTCGAGGACAGTGATGTCGCCGTCGACGTCCCGATAGCCGTCCCGGCCGCAGAGGACGATGAGGGCGACGACGACGATCAGAGCGGTTGCAGTGAGAAAGCGAATGATGACCAGCCGCAACGCGTGCGGCGGGGCGTCGGGAAACCGGACGGCACCGGGAGGCGGGACGGAATCTCGGGTGACGATCCGCCGATGTTAGAAACCCGCCCCCGGTACGACCGTCTTGCGGCCGTCAGGCCTCGACGGTGATCTGTCCGATCATCCCCTTCATGACATGGGCTTTCCCGTCGGGGCTCGGAATCTGGCACCAGATCACGTACTCGCCGGGCTCGAGGTCGAGTTGCACGAGTTGGGACCTGGCGGGACCGAGCCCTTGAGCGCCGCCGAGAGGCAATGCCGGCGGGAGCTCACCGGCCTCGAGCGCCCGATAGACGTCCTCAGCGGTGGCGCCTTCCTGCAGCCGGGCGATGATCATCTCGTGATGCTCGGCTACGGCGCGATTGGTGACCTCTATCACGGCGTCGCCAGACAGGACCTCGGGTGCGTCGAATGCGTAGTCCACCAAGTCGATCCGGACGTCGGCCTCGATGGGCTCCGGGCGCGCTCCCTCGGTGACGAACAGCGTCGAGATCATCCCGTGCCGGAGGTGGGGTGATCCGTCGGGCCCGGGGACGAAGCACAACACGGCGTACTCCCCAGCCGACAGGTCGACGATGGCGTCGGCCCGGGAGCGCTCGCCGGAAGCGACGACGGCGACGCCTCCGACGAAATCCGTCACCTCGACGATTCCCGCTTCTCCGCTCTCGGCGTGGATGCGGGCTAGATCGTCGGCGGTGATGCCCGGGTCGAGCCGAACCAATTGAACGTGGTGCAGTTCACTGCCCTCGTTCACCAGGCCGATCTGGACCTGGCCGGAGGGCACGGTTTCGGGCATCTCGTAGACGTATTCCCCGTCGACTTCGCGGGCGACGATCGTCAGTTCGGTAGGCTCTCCGGCCGACGCCTGGTCGCAGGCGGCGAGGGCCACAGCTATCGCCATTCCCGCCAGGACGGCCCGAGGCGACCGGAAACGGCCGCGGGTTTGTGTCGAGTAACGCATTCACCCCACCCTGGGGGCGGTGGCGGTGGCGGGCAATCCCCCGTGTGGGGGGTTCGGTGGCCGTCGATCGTTGGATGTGGTGCGTCAGGGAGGGCTCCCCAACTCCAAGACCCTCCCTGACGCGTCGCCTCCCACTCCGGTGGGAGACCTCCGCTGGTCTTCCCACCGCCCCCAGTAGGTGGGGCCCACCGAACTTTCCCGTTCGGATCCCACCGACCAACCAGAGGCGGAGCCGGTGTGGCTGATACGCGCTTTTCAGGCGAGGTTCACGACCGTGCCGAGTTCCGGCATGCGATACAGCCCCCGGTCGAAGACGACCTTCTGGGCGGCAGCTTCGGCGTCGATTCCAGAGGCGATCATCTCCCGGGCGATGGCGGCGGCGACTTTCGGCGCCGCGAACGACGTCCCCGACCATTTCGCCCAGCCGTCGTATTCGTCGGGGTCGGTGCCACACGCCTCCTTGGCCGGCCCGTCGTGGAAGACGAACGTGCTCACCACGTCGACCCCCGGGGCACAGGCGTCGACCCAGGGACCGTGGTTGGTGAACCAGGCGGGGCCGTGGCACCCGAGGGCGCCCACCGCGATCACCTCAGGATGGGCGGCAGGGAAAGCGGGGCGGCAGGTGGCGTCGTTGCCGGCAGAAGCGACCACCACGGTGCCCTTTTCCCGGAGGAGACGTATCGCCTGCTCCATCGCCATCGGGCAGCTGTCGTCTTCCGTGTAGCAGCCGAACGACATGTTCACGACGTCGGGCGTGGTCCGCTCGAGCAGTTCGGTCACGGTTTGAGCCAGGTAGAAGTCGTCGCCGTCGCCGAAGCTGGAGAGGACTCCTTCCACTTCGATGTCGGCATCCGGTGCGTGCTTGCGGACGATGCCCGCGATGAACGTCCCGTGGCCGGCGACACGCTCGAGGAGCCCGTCTCGGTCGACATCGAGCATGTCCTCATCGACCGGCACGGTGAAGTCGGGCCCCGAGGTCCACGGCGTGTGGACGAGGGCGTGCCCCTGGAGCTCTGGGTGCCGGGGTTGCCTTCCGTCGACAGTTTCGAGACCGGTGTCGAGCACGGCCACGACCGGCCGGCTCTTCTTATCAGTGCGCTTCGGCCATTGTGTAGCGGGCGCCGGAACGGGGATGGCGGTGTTGACCTGGGGGTTGCCTACGTAGGACGGGTTGCCCACGAACGAGGGATTACCCACGAAAGACGGGTTGCCGACGAACGAAGGATTGCCCACAAAGGAGGGATTGCCGACGAAGGACGGGTTCCCCACGAAGGACGGGTTCCCGAAGTACGAGGGCCCGGCGAAGTACACGTAGTTGGGACGAGTCTCGACCCCTGCCTCCCTCAGTCGCCCGAGCGCGCCTATCGCATTCTGCGTCGTCACTCGGGCGATGCCGAGCGTTTCGTTCGCATCTATCTCGTACTGCTGTCCGGCGAGCACTCGCTCGATCTGTGTGAAGACGCTTTCCTTCAGACGGACGATCACCGAGTCCGTGCGAACCGCAACGCCCTCGTCGGTCCAGCCGATCCGTGCCTCCTCGACACGGCGGCGAAAGCGCTCGGCGTGCTCCTGGAACACGCGAAAGATGTCTGGGTTGTCGCCATTCGTCATCTGTCTCTCTCCTTGACTCTTCGAACCGAGCAGAAGGCGCTGCCCCGTGATACCTAGCATTGCCGGAGATGACGCGGCGGAAGAGGAACCTGGCTCAGAAGGCCCTCGACCTCGCCCAGGGGGAGCCCGCAAGAGCGATCGAACTCGCCATGCGAGCGCTCGAGAGCCCGGTGGATCCCCGGGAGGCGGCTACTGCCTGGTGGGCTTTGGGCCTGGCGAAACGGGAGATCGACGATCTCGTGGGAGCGGCGGAGTGTCTCCGCACAGCGATCGAGACAGCCGAGTCGGCGGGCGAAGCGCCTCTGGCCGCCGAAGTCACGTCGAGCCTCGCCTGGACCGTGGCCCGGATGGGGGACCTGAGTGAGGCGCTTCGACTGACCGATCTCGCCGCCCGGAGCCTGACAGGCGGACCAGCGGCCCGCAACGAGATGCAGAAGGCGCTGATCCTTCAGCGTCTCGGCGATAACCGGCGCGCCTTGCAGAGCTACGCCGTCGCGCTGGAAGCGCTAGAAGCGGCTGGCGACCGAATCGGCGCCGCCCGGCTGCGGATAAACCGCTCGATCCTCCACGTCTACTCCGGCGACCCCGACGCCGCCGTCGCGGACCTGGAAGAAGCTCACCGCATATCCGTCGAGGAGGAGCAAACACTCCTTCAGGCGGCCTGCGCCCACAACCTCGGCTTCGCTCACGGCCGTCGCCGGGACATCCCTCAGGCGCTGATGTGGTTCGACAGGGCTGAGGAGATCTTCACCCGACTCGGTGCTGGCGAGCGCATGGCTGCCCTCCTGTCGGATCGAGCAGAGGTCTACGCCGACGTCGGCCTCATGCACGACGCCCTCGCCGATGCACGAGCGGCGGTGGACTATCTCCGTCGGGAAGGCCAGGACCCTGCCCTGGCCGACGCCCTGCTGGTACTGGCGAGCATCGCCGATCTGGCGGGCGACACCTCGGCGGCACAACAGTGCGCCGCCGAGGCCCGGCAACTCTTCGCCTCGCAGAAGAGACGGCAGTGGGAGCTGAAGGCGGCGTATGCGGAGGCACTCGCTGCTCTACGCGGAACCCCCAGGCGCCGGCAGCTGCGACGCATGCTGTCACTCGTGTCGCGGCTCGACGCAGCGGGTTGGGAGTGGGAGGCGACACGCGCTCGAATCGAGGCAGGTCGAGTGGCCTTCGACCTGGGTGACATGGAGGCGACCGAAGATGTGTTCGGGCCGGTCGCGACCACATCGGGACCGGAGTCGTACCTGGACAGGGTGGCCCGGGCCGAAGCCCGGTACATGCTGTCCGTCGCCCGAGGAGCCGAGAGGGAGGCGCGGCGGGCTGTGACCGAGGGGCTGCGTCTGCTCGATCGCTTCCGGGCCGGTCTGGGCTCTCCCGAGATGCGGGCCGGCATCGCTCGCCACGGTGTTCGTCTCGTCACAGCTGCCATCGACGACGCAATGCGCGCCGGACGCCCCTGGCGAGTGTTGGAGGCGGTGGAGACGTGGCGAGCTCGCAGCATCGACTTTCCTCCGGTTCTCCCTCCCAAGAGCACCGAGGTGACCACTGCCCTCGCCGCCCTCCGCGATGCCGACACGGCTCTGCGCCAAGCAGGAGCAGACGGCCGGTCGACGGACGACATTCGAGCCGAGATTCGTCGTCTCGAAACCCGCATCCGGCGCCTGATCCGCCAGGCGGAAGGCGACGATCGCAGCACCGACAACACCCCACTCGACCGGGCGTCCCTCACCGCGGCCCTGGAAGGTCAGGCACTGATCTCCTATTTCTCCATCCGGGATGTCGTGCATGCGGTCTGGTACGACGGTGACCGTTGGCGGTTGAGCCCTCTCGTGGGCCACGACGAGATCGCCTCTGCGGTCGATTCGGTGGTGTTCTCCTTGACGAGGCTGGCTTCCGGCCAGGGATCGGAAGCGTCACAGGAAGCGGCCGCCATGGTGCTCGACGAAACCGCCGATCAACTGGCACGGGCCTTGGTGGGCCCGTTGGATGTCGGCGACCGCGATCTCGTCATCGTCCCGACCGGCGTGCTGCATCGGCTTCCATGGCACGTGCTGAACGAGTTGAAAGGAAGAAGAGTGTCGCTCGCACCTTCAGTACGGTCATGGTTGCGGGCTACCCAGCGCCTCGCGCGCATCGGCCCCGAGTCTCCGGCCGCCCTCGTAGCCGGACCGGACCTCGAGAGCGCCACGATCGAAGTCGATCGCCTCTCGCGCCTCTACCGGACGAAACGACGCCTGAGCGGCCGCAATGCCAAGGTGGATGCCGTGCTCAACGCCCTCGATGGTGTCGAAGTCGCCCACCTCGCCGCCCACGGCACGTTCCGAGCGGACAACCCCCAGTTCTCCTCGCTTCGCCTGGCAGACGGACCGCTGACCGTGTACGACCTGGATCTCGTCTCGTCGGTCCCCTCGGTGATGATCATGCCGTCGTGCGATTCGGCCGTGTCGGAGGTCGGAGTGGGCGACGAACTCCTCGGCTTGTCGGCGACGCTGTTGCGGATGGGAGTGACGAGCCTGGTGGCTCCCACCGTCCCGATACCCGACCGCGAAACGACGCCGCTCATGGTGGAATTGCACCGGCGCATGCTGTCCGGCGAGGATCCGGCGGCTGCTCTGGCGAGGGTGACGTCGGTCGAGGCGACCTCCCACGCCGAACGGGCGGCGCGAACGGCATTCGTGGCGCTCGGGGCCTGAATTCCTGTATCAGCGCGGCGACAATCGCATCTGATTCGGCGTGACCGCCCTATCGGCCGCAAGAGTCCCCGTGACCGACCCCTTCGTCTGCCTAGAGTACTCGACGATGAACGACGCCCCTGTCGCCGAACTGTTGGCAGGGGCGGCCGACGGCGACCAAGCCGCTTGGAACGCCCTCGTCGAGAAATACAGCCGGCTCGTCTGGTACGTCGTGAGGGGGTTTCGTCTGGACGACGCCGCGGCCGCCGATGTCACACAGACCGTTTGGCTGAAGCTGGTCGAGCACTGCGGCCGGATCCGTGATCCGGAGCGTCTCGCCGGCTGGCTGGCGGTCACAACACGCAACGAAGCTCTGCGGGTGCTCAAACAGCAGGACAAACAAACCCCCTCGGACTTCGCGTTCGAGATCAGCGACCCCACCGCGACCGATATGGACGAGCGGCTCGTCGACGACGAGATCGAACGAGCCGCTCTGCGGGCGTTCTCGCGTCTCTCCGAAGACGACCAGCGGTTGCTCCGCCTGCTGTGTGTCGACCCCCCACTCGACTACGCCACGATCTCCGAAATCATCGGCAGACCCGTGGGCTCCCTCGGCCCGACCCGTCAGCGGGCCCTGGAGCGTCTCCGCAAGTTCATGACGGCCGAACTCGGTGAGGACCCAGGAGGGTTGGTATGAGCACCTACGACGACGATCGGCTCCTCGAGCTGCTCTCTTCGGCGCTGAGCCAAGCCGACCCCGTTCCCGAGTACGTCACGGAGGCGGCGCGTCAGTCGTTCACGTGGCGAACGATCGACGCTGAGCTCGCCGAGTTGGTGTACGACTCCGCGGGTCAGGAGATGGTCGGAGTACGGGGAGCGGAGGCGACCCGCCAGGTCACCTTCCGCGCTCCGGGCATCGAGATCGAAGTCATGGTGATGTCGGACGGCGTACGCCGCCTCGTGGGGCAACTGGTGCCGCCACAGCAAGCGACCGTCGAGTTGCGCTGCGGCGGATCTGTGCGCGATTCGGCGACCGACAGGCTCGGACGGTTCACGTTCACCGACGTAGGCACCGGCCCAGCCCAGATCACGGTCGAGACCGCCGACGGCGCCAAGGTCGTGACCGACTGGGTGCTGGTCTGACCCATCACGCGGGCCGGCCCTTATGATCCCGGAATGAGCGAGGCGCAGCCCGGCCCAACTGAGATCCGCCGTCTGGCCCACCGCGCCGTCACCGACCGCGACGTCATCTACTCGATCCTCGACCAGGGTCTGGTGTGTCACGCCGGATACGTGATCGACGAACGCCCAGTGGTCATCCCGACCTTGTATGCCCGAGCCGGCGATTCCCTTTTCCTCCACGGCTCCAACTCGATGGGCCTGGCTCAGGCAGTACGGCGGGGATCACCGCTGTGTGTGACCGTGACTCTGCTCGACGGGATCGTCCTCGCCCGCAGCGCCTTCGAGTCGTCGGCCAACTACCGATCGGTGGTGGTGCATGGACACGGAAGGCTCATAGGTGACCTGGAAGAGAAGCGTCGAGCTCTCGCCAACCTGACGGAGCGGTTGGTTCCGAGACGGCGAGCCGACATCCGTCTCTCGACCGAGGCAGAGATCCGTCAGACCGCGGTGATCGAACTCGGACTCGACACGGTCTCGGCCAAAGCCCGCTCCGGCAGTCCAGAGGACGACCCGGCGGATCTCTCCGCCCGGGTGTGGGCAGGGGTGATCCCTTTGAGAATGGTGGCGGGTGAACCGATTCCCGCCGACGACCTCGCTGAGGGGATCGAGGTCCCCGACTACGTGCGCCGGTACCAGTCCCGCCTCGATCCGCCTTCGGAATAGCCCTCGCCCGTCGGAGCAAGGGCGAGGCGTCGATCAGCGACGGCGGAGCCGCAGGTACACGATCTCGTCGAAGCGTCTCGTTTCGAGCAGCGTGAGATCGACCCGTCGGCCATCCGATGGGAAAAACGGAAGGCCACCACCGAGCACGACGGGCCCGATGAACACCTGGAACTCGTCGATGAGGTCGTGCGCCATGCAGGCAGCGGCGAGTCTCGTTCCGCCGACGCCGATGGTGGCGTGACGTTGCTTCAACGCCGCGACTTCCTCTGCCAGGTCACCGCGGACGAGGGAGGTGTTGGTCCCCTCGACCGCATCGAGCGTCCGGGAGAACACGTACTTGGGGAGGGCCTTCCAGATGGCGGCGAACTCTCGCATGAAATCGGGGACGTCCGAGGCCTCGTCGATCTCCTCCCACGTGCTCATCACCTCGTAGAGGCGGCGGCCGAGCACTTGGGCGTCCTGTTGGCCCACTCTCTCGTTGTGGAATCGGTGGAGCTCCGGACTGGGCGCGGTCCAGCCGATGTCGCCATCTCCAGTGGCGACGTAGCCGTCGACCGACATGGTCATCGAGTAGATGAGATCGCCCAGAGCGCTCCTTCCTCCAGGCGAGTCTGGCCATCCGAAGCCGTCGACGCCAGCGCTTTTGACGCGCCGATCAGAGGACGCGGTCGAGGTCCTCGATGATGTCTTCTGGATCCTCCAGTCCGACCGACAGGCGGAACACACCGTCTCCGGCGTAGCTGCGGTAGCGCTCCTCCGCCTCCCCTTCCAGGTGGAAGCTGGAGGCGATGAGGTCGTTCGTGCCGAGCCAATAGATGAGGCTGCGGTGATGCCCCAGCGACACGGCGTAGTGGATCACTTGGAGCTGTTTCATCATCCGCTCGGCGACGGCGGGGCCGTCGTCCACCTGGAAGGCGATCATCCCCGAGAAGTTGGCCATCTGACGGCGAGCGAGATCGTGCTGGGGGTGCGACGCCAGACCCGGGTACAGAACCCTCCGCACCTTCGGGTGTTCTTCCAACGCCTCGGCCACCGCCAGCGCCCCCGCTTCGTGGGCAGCCATCCGTACCGGCAGAGTGGCGGCCCCCCGCATTATCAGCCAGGCGTTGAACGGGGAGATTACACCCCCGAAGTGGACCGTAGCTTCGAGTTGCAACTGCTCCAGGCGCGCCCGATCCGAGAGCACCGCCCCGCCGAGAGCGTCGCCGTGGCCGCCGATGTATTTGGTCAGCGAGTGCACGACGTAGTCGGCGCCGAGTTCCAGCGGTCGAGTGGCGACGGGGGTGGCAAAGGTCGAGTCGACGGCAATCTCGGCGCCAGCCCCGTGGGCCAGTTCGGCGACAGCGGCGATGTCGGTCAACCGCATGATCGGGTTGGCGGGCGACTCGACCCACACCAGCTTGGCGGGCCGCTGCAGGGCGGCCTCGACCTGGCCCAGATCGGACATGTCGACCGGCGTGACCTCGATCCCCAGTCGGGGAAGGGTGTGATAGGCGAGTTCGGTCGTTCCCGGATAGGCGACGTCGCTCATCACCAGGCGATCCCCAGCCGACAGCCGGTTGAGCATCAAGGCGGAGATCGCGGCCATCCCCGAGGCGTAGGCCCGGCAGTCCTCGGCCCCCTCCAACGCGGCCAGCTTCATCTCGAGTTGGCGGACGGTGGGATTCCCCCAGCGGGTGTAGAAGAACCCGGAGTCCGCTTCCTGGTCGAGGGCGGAGAACCCTCGAGGTTCGTCCACCGAGAAGGTGGTGGACATGACGATGTTTGGAGCCGAAGCCCGAGTCGTCGGATCGGGTTCCTCGCCAGCGTGGATGGCCTTGGTCCGAGTGCGAGCGCCTTCGGGGAGATGGGACTGCATTCGGCCAGGTTAAGGCTGTCGCCGCAGTGGTCGGCCGGCGGTCACCGCGGCAGTGGACTTCGGGGTGGTGGGGCGTTGGGGAGGGTGGTGCCGTCGGGTCGGG
>Ga0207873_1000575_pt1 | contig 39469 bp, 37 predicted proteins | sample BGWIniCompost_FD_187373 | JGI IMG/M metagenome (GOLD analysis project Ga0207873, IMG submission 187373) | Cellulose adapted compost microbial communities from Newby Island Compost Facility, Milpitas, CA, USA - BGW Initial Compost (SPAdes)... ... | reverse complement strand
GGCGGCGCTGCCGGTGGCGGGGTCTTCGTGGGCGTCGGGTCGGGCGGAGGCGAGGGCGAAGGCGGTGGAGGTGGAGGGGGAGGAGGCGGTGGAGTGGGGGTGGGCGTGGGGGCCGGTGACGGGGAGCACGGCGGGACCGGCCAGGGCAGGCCCCCGGCGACCACCACCGCCTCGGTGCCCTCCGGCCCCGTCGAGGCGTACGCGCAGGCGTCGGCCACCGCCGCGCCCGGCGCACCCAGCAGTGCCCAGACCAGCGTGGTCGCGGCCAACGCCCGTGCGGCGAGCGCGGATCGGGTCGGTACGAGTCCTTGCACGGAGAGGATCATGGGTGGAGCCGGACCGGGCCACGCCGGAGTGCGCCAGGATTGCCCCGGATGAGGGAATGTCGCCGGAGAGCGGTACGGGGCGTCCACGGGGGCGGGGCGGGGTCTCCCCGGGCGCCGGCCACTCGCGTCACAAAAGAAGTCGGCCTCGCGTTGAACACAACAGGTGCTTCGGTGCGTACTCATCGTCGAGCGGCGGCACAGCAGGGCGCTGCAACACAACACCCTTGCGATGATGTGGAGTTGACGATGAAGACCTCCTGGCGGACCGCCTCGCTCGTGGCGAGCGCAGCGGCGGTGCTGGCCCTGACGACGGCCTGCGGTCAGGATGCTCCGCCGCCGGCCAGCAGCCAGAACGTGGGCGCGGCCGGATCCGGTGACTACGCCGGGGCCGGAAAGGCCCCCGGCGGAACGGCCGAGGCCTCGACCGCTCCCGACAACTCCGCCGGCAAGCTGACGGTGTCGACCAACGCCGAACTCGGCAAGGTGGTGACCGACGGCCTCGGCCGCACCCTGTACCGATTCGACCAGGATGTCGCCGAGCCGCCCAAGTCCAACTGCGACGGCGACTGCGCCAAGACCTGGCCGCCGGTGCCCGCCGACGACGCCACGGCCGGCGAGGGCATCGACAAGTCCCTCCTCGGCGAGGTGACACGTGCCGACGGCACCAAGCAGCTCACCATCGGCGGCTGGCCCGCCTACCGCTACGTGAAGGACATCAACGCCGGCGACGTCAAGGGCCAGGGCGTGGGCGGCAAGTGGTACGCGCTCAACCCCGAGGGCAAGAAGGCGCAGGCGGCCGAGCAGCTCGGCCTGTCCACCCGCAAGGACCCGAAGCTCGGCGAGATCGTGGTCGACAAGAACGGCATGACGGTCTACCGCTTCATGAAGGACGAGGCCTGGCCGAAGCCCGTCTCCGCGTGCAAGGGCGAGTGTCTGCAGAAGTGGCCGGTGGTCTCACCGGTGCCCTTCGAGGACACCAAGGGCATCCAGAAGAAGGGCTACATGACCTTCACCCGGCCCGACGGCGCCGACCAGCAGACCATCAACTGCTGGCCCATCTACACCTTCGCCGGTGACAAGAAGCCCGGCGACACCAACGGTCAGGGCGTGGGCGGCACCTGGTACGCCGTACGGCCCGACGGCAAGCCGGTCGGAGCGCAGGAGAAGTAGCAACCTCCCCAGGGTGTCGTCCACTCCGGCGCCCCGGCCACGGCCCGCCCCCCGCGCAACTGGCGCGGGGGGCGGGCCGTTTTGCCGAGCGGTGCGGTGAAAACGGCGGAACGGCCGAATGACCGGATTCTGGGTACTGATCCGGCATTCAGTATCCGCACGTGCCGCTGGCAGTGACCGGGAACGGACGGTCGATTTCCGGTTCTGGTCGCCGCCCGGGCGGGCGATCAGTAGCCTCCTGTCGAACACCGGATCGCCTACGCCTTGGAGTGATACATGGAGCGCCCCGCCTGGGCCCCACGGAGCATCGACATCACGGTGCCGAGCGTCGCCCGGATGTACGACTACTACCTGGGCGGATCGCACAACTTCGAGGTCGACCGGCAAGCGGCCCGCAAGGCCATGGAGTTCATGCCGGGACTGCCCAAAATCATGCAGGCGAACCGGGCGTTCATGCGGCGGGCGGTGCGGTACGCCGCCGGCGAGGGCATCACCCAGTTCCTGGACATCGGCTCCGGCATCCCCACCTTCGGCAATGTGCACGAGGTGGCGCAGGAGGCCGATCCGCGGGCCCGGGTGATGTACGTCGACCACGACCCGGTCGCCGTGGCCCACAGCCAGGCGGTGCTGGAGGGGAACGACCACGCGGACATCCTCGCCGCGGACCTCCGCAAGCCCCGTGAGATCCTCGAAAGCCCCGGCGTGCACCGGCTGATCGACCTGAATCGGCCAGTCGCGCTGCTTCTCGTTGCCATACTGCACTTCGTGGAAGACGCGGACGACCCGTACTCGGCGGTGGCCGAACTGCGCGAGGCCCTCGCGCCCGGCAGCCTGCTCGTGCTCACCCATGCCTCCTACGAGGGCATTCCGCTGCCGCCGGAGCGGGCCGGGGGAGCGGTGGACGTCTACAAGGACATCCGCAATCCGCTGATCATGCGCTCGCGCGAGGAGATCGCGCGGTTCTTCGAGGGGTACGACATGGTGGAACCGGGACTTGTGTCGCCGCCGCGCTGGAGGCCGGACTCTCCGCCGGAGGACGAGGATCCGTTCGCGTTCTCCGGTCTCGCGGGCGTGGGGCGCAAGGCGTGAGCGCACAGCCGGACGGGCCGGAGGACAGACTGCGCCGGTTCACCACGATCTGGAGCCGGGCGGTCTTCCCGGTGACCTCCACGTCGTCGACCCGGGCCGAGCTGGAGGAGCAACTGCTGCCGGCGGCACAGCGGTTGAGCGAGGCCCTCACCGCCCGGGTGTTCGACCCGGAGGCAGGACGGGCGGCCGGCGCCGCCCTGGTGGAGGCGCACTGCACCGACCCCGACGCACTCACCCGCACCCTGGACTGCCTGGACTCCTACCTGGTGCTCTACTGCGGCGGCGACGGGGACCGCGAGGACCTGCGGGCGCGCTGCGCACGGCTGCAGCACGCCCTGGCCGCCGGCTTCGCCGAGGCGCTGCGCCGGCGGACCCTGGCCGAGCAGGAGGCCATCGCCCAGGCCGCGTTGCGCGCCCAGGGCGTGGTGGCGCAGGCCCTGCACGCCACCGAGGCCCGGTTCCGCGCGGTGTTCGAGGGCGCGGCCATAGGGATCGGCATCGCCGACCTCGAGGGCAACGTCCTCCAGGTCAACGGGGCGCTGCTGCGCATGTTCGGGCAGAGCGAACAGGCGCTGCGCAGCCGCAGCATCCTGCAGTGGACCCACCCCGACGACGCCCCGCAGGTGTGGAAGCTCTACGAGGAGCTGGTGCGCGGCGAACGCGACCACTACCACGTGGAGAAGGCCTTCTACCGGCCTGACGGAACGGTCCTGTGGACCAACCTGACGGTCTCCCTGCTGCGGGACGCCGACGGCAACCCGCAGTACCAGCTGGCCCTCATGGAGGACACCACCGAGCGCCGGCTGCTCAATCTGCGGCTGCGCTACGAGGCCACCCACGACGCGCTCACCGGCCTGCCCAACCGCACCTTCTTCTTCGAGCGGCTCGAGAAGGCACTGGCCGCCGGCGAGGGACAGCGGTTCGGGCTGTGCTACCTGGACCTGGACGGCTTCAAGACCGTCAACGACAGCCTCGGCCACGCGGCCGGCGACCGGCTGCTGGTGGAGGTCGCCGACCGGCTCCAGTCCTGCGCCACCGCGCCCGGCGAGATGGTCGCCCGGCTCGGCGGCGACGAGTTCGTCGCGCTGACCACCGGCCCCGACACCCGGCGCAAGGTGGACGAGCTCGCCGCCCGCATCATGAACGCGCTGCTCGCCCCCATCAGCATCGACGGCCGGGAGCTGACCGTCCGCGGCAGCATCGGCATCGTCGAGGGGCCGGCGGGGGAGCGCAGCGCGGCGGAGGTGCTGCGCAGCGCGGACATCACCATGTACCGGGCCAAGTCCGCGGGCGGCAACCGCTTCGAGGTCGCCGACCCGGAGGCCGACGCCCGCGCCATCACCCGGCACGGGCTGACCACGGCGCTGCCCGCCGCCCTGGAACGCGGAGAGTTCTTCATCGAGTACCAGCCGCTGGTGCACCTCGGCGACGGCAGCGTGCGCGGCGCCGAGGCCCTGGTGCGCTGGCTGCACCCGCAGCACGGCGTGCTCTCCCCGGACCGCTTCATCCCGCTCGCCGAGCACACCGGTCTGATCGTGCCGCTCGGCCGCTGGGTGCTCGAGCAGTCGGTGCGCCAGGCCCGCGCCTGGCAGGAGCGCAACGGCGGCACCGAGGCCACGGGACCGCTCCGCATCAACGTCAACCTCTCGCCCTGCCAGCTCACGCACCCCGGGCTGGTCCAGGACACCGTGGAGATCCTGGAGCGCACCGGTGTGGAGCCGAGCGCCCTGTGTCTGGAGGTCACCGAGTCCGCCCTGATCGGCGCCGACGACGACCTGCTGAAACCGCTGCGCCGGCTGGCCGAGATGGGTGTCGACATCGCCCTGGACGACTTCGGCACCGGCTACTCCAACCTCGCCAATCTGCGCCGCCTCCCGGTGAGCGTGCTCAAGCTGGATCGCTCCTTCACCCAGAGCATGCAGCAGTTCCCGGCCGACCCGGTCGACCTGAAGATCGTGGAGGGCATCGTCTCCCTCGCCCACAGCCTCGACCTCGCGGTCACCGTGGAGGGCGTGGAGACCGGTGCTCAGGCCGAGCAGCTGCGGATACTGGGGTGCGACACGGCCCAGGGCTGGTACTACGCCCGGCCGGGTCCGCCCGAGCGGCTGCACGAGCTGACCCTGGCGGACGCGACCTCCTGAGGCGGCGTCTGCCGGCCGTGCCGGCGGGGCATCACCGCTCGAGCAGCATCCGCTGCAGCTCGCGTGCGGCTCGCGGCGGCGCCACGTCGCTGCGGTGCGCCAGGGCGATGGTGCGGTGCAGTCCAGGGCGTGCCAGCGGCGTGACCCGCAGCCCCCGTCCGGCGCGGGAGGCAACCATGCGCGGCACCACGGCGATGCCGAGACCGGCCCGGACGAAGCCCAGCACCGCGTCCATCTCGCCGCCCTCCACCGCGAAGGACGGCTCGAAACCGGCCGAGCGGCACGCCGCGACGGTCAGCTCGCGCAGGTCGTAGCCGTGGCGGAACATCACCAGGCGTTCGCCCTCCAGGTCGGCGATGCGCACCGAGCGCCTGCCGCCGCCCGGTCTGGGCGCGTCCGGGGAGGAGACCACCACCAGGTCCTCCCGCAGCAGCTCCACCGTGGTCAGCGCCGGTGACGGCGTCGGCAGCGGCAGCACCACCAGCGCCAGGTCGAGCGCACCGCGCGCCAGCTCACGCACCAGATCGTGCGAGCCGCTCTCCTCGATCAGCAGCCGGATGCCCGGATAGCGGTCGTGGAAGGCCCGCAGCACATCCGGCAGCAGACCCGTGCACAGGCTCGGCGTCGCCCCCAGACGCACCCGCCCGCTGCGCAGCTGCACCAGCTCCTGCACCTCGTGCCGTGCGGTCTCCGCGTCCGCCAGGATCCGCCGGGCCAGCGGCAGCAGCGCCTCACCCGCGTCGGTCAGCGTGATGTTGCCCCGCGCGCGCAGGAACAGATCCGCGCCCAGCTCCCGCTCCAGTGCCTTGATCTGCTGCGACAGCGAGGGCTGCGCCACATGCACCGCCTCGGCCGCCCGTGTGAAGTGCCGGGTCTCGGCGACCGCCACGAAGTACTGGAGCTGCTGGAACTGCATGCCCGCCATCGTAGCCCGCCCATAGGCAGTGCCTATCGGAACGAGCTGCACCATGTCTTGGACCGATGGGGCCCTTCGGCCCTAGCGTCTGATGACATGGCTCTGGCAACGCGGACGGACCGACGGCCGTCCATGGCACGCACCGTGTGGGACTCGACCGTCGGCAAGAAGACCGTGATGGCGGTCAGTGGACTGATCATGCTGCTGTACCTGGTCGTCCACATGCTCGGCAATCTGAAGATCTTCTTCGGGGCGGGCGAGTTCAACCACTACGCCCACTGGCTGCGCACCATCGGCGAGCCCTTCATGCACTACGAGTGGACGCTCTGGCTCGTCCGCGTCGTCCTCGTCCTCGCCGTCGTCGCGCACGCCGTCTCCGCGTACCAGCTCAGCCGCCGCGACATCAAGGCGCGCCCGAGCAAGTACGTCCACCGCAAGCCCCGTGCCAGCTATGCGACGCGCACCATGCGCTGGGGCGGGATCATCCTCGCCCTGTTCATCCTCTGGCACATCCTCGACCTGACCACCGGCACCGTGCACTCCGGCGGTTTCGAGAGCGGCAAGCCCTACCAGAACGTCGTGGACACCTTCTCCACCTGGTACGGCAACACCATCTACATCGTGGCGATGCTCGCCGTCGGCCTGCACATCCGGCACGGCTTCTGGGCCGCCGCGCAGACCCTCGGCGTGGGCAGCCGCACCCGCGACCGCGCCCTGAAGACCGTCGCCAACGTCCTCGCGCTGCTGCTCACGGCCGGTTTCGTCGCCGTGCCCGTGGGCGTCATGACCGGAGTGGTGAGCTGACCCATGACTTCCTACGCCGACTACACGACCGGCGAGCCGATCGCCGACACCAAGGCGCCCTCGGGCCCCATCCACGAGCGCTGGGACAAGCGCCGCTTCGAGGCCAAGCTGGTCAACCCCGCCAACCGGCGCAAGCACACCGTCATCGTGGTGGGCACCGGCCTCGCGGGCGGCTCGGCCGGCGCCACCCTCGCCGAACAGGGTTACAAGGTCATCCAGTTCTGCTACCAGGACTCCCCGCGCCGCGCCCACTCCATCGCCGCGCAGGGCGGCATCAACGCCGCCAAGAACTACCGCAACGACGGCGACTCGATCCAGCGCCTGTTCTACGACACCGTCAAGGGCGGCGACTTCCGCGCCCGCGAGTCCAACGTGCACCGCCTGGCGCAGATCTCCGTCGAGATCATCGACCAGTGCGTGGCCCAGGGCGTGCCCTTCGCCCGCGAGTACGGCGGCCTGCTCGACACCCGCTCCTTCGGCGGCGTCCAGGTCTCCCGCACCTTCTACGCCCGCGGCCAGACGGGGCAGCAGCTCCTCCTCGGCGCCTATCAGGCCCTCAGCCGGCAGATCGCCGCGGGCCAGGTGGAGATGCACCCGCGCACCGAGATGCTCGACCTGATCGTCATCGACGGACGCGCCCGCGGCATCGTCGCCCGGGACCTGATCACCGGGAAGATCGACACCTACTTCGCGGACGCCGTCGTCCTGGCCAGCGGCGGGTACGGCAACGTCTTCTACCTGTCGACCAACGCCATGAACTCCAACGCGACCGCCATCTGGCGGGCGCACCGGCGCGGCGCCTACTTCGCCAACCCCTGCTTCACCCAGATCCACCCCACCTGCATCCCGCGCACCGGCGACCACCAGTCCAAGCTCACCCTGATGAGCGAGTCGCTGCGCAACGACGGCCGCATCTGGGTGCCCAAGGCCAAGGGCGACACCCGGCCGCCCGACCAGATTCCCGAGGACGAGCGCGACTACTACCTGGAGCGCATCTACCCGTCCTTCGGCAACCTGGTCCCCCGGGACATCGCCTCCCGCGCCGCGAAGAACGTCTGCGACGAGGGCAGGGGAGTGGGCCCCGGCGGCCAGGGCGTCTACCTGGACTTCGCCGACGCCATCAAGCGCATGGGCCGCAAGGCGGTCGAGGCCAAGTACGGCAACCTCTTCGACATGTACCAGCGGATCACCGACGAGGATCCGTACGAGGTGCCGATGCGGATCTACCCCGCCGTGCACTACACGATGGGCGGCCTGTGGGTCGACTACGACCTGCAGACCACCATTCCGGGCCTGTTCGCCATCGGCGAGGCGAACTTCTCCGACCACGGAGCCAACCGGCTCGGCGCGTCCGCGCTGATGCAGGGCCTGGCCGACGGCTACTTCGTGCTGCCCGCCACCATCAACGACTACCTGGCGCGCAACCCGCACAAGGACGACGTCGACGCCACCCACCCCGCGGTCCGCGAGGCCGTCTCCGGGACCGAGGAGCGGCTGCGCAGGCTGCTGGCCGTCGACGGCGACCGCACGCCCGACTCCTTCCACCGCGAACTCGGCGAGCTGATGTGGGAGTTCTGCGGCATGGCGCGCAACGACACCGGGCTGCGCAAGGCCCTGGAGCGCATCCCGCAGATCCGCGAGGAGTTCTGGCGGCGCATCAAGGTGCCCGGCACCGGCGAGGAGTTCAACCAGTCGCTGGAGAAGGCGAACCGCGTCGTGGACTACCTGGAGCTCGCCGAGCTGATGTGTCTCGACGCGCTGCACCGCACCGAGTCCTGCGGCGGTCACTTCCGGGAGGAGTCCCAGACGCCCGACGGCGAGGCCGCCCGCAAGGACGACGAGTTCGCCTACGCGGCCGCCTGGGAGTTCACCGGCACGGGCTCCGCCCCCGTCCTGCACAAGGAAGACCTGGTCTTCGAGTACGTCCACCCCACTCAGCGGAGCTACGCATGAAGCTCACCCTGCGCGTCTGGCGGCAGAAGAACGCCGACGCCGAAGGTGCCATGTCCACGTACGAGGTGGACGGCATCTCGCCCGACATGTCGTTCCTGGAGATGCTCGACACCCTCAACGAGGAACTCATCCTGCGCGGTGAGGACCCCGTGGCATTCGACCACGACTGCCGCGAGGGCATCTGCGGCGCCTGCTCGCTGGTCATCAACGGCGAGGCCCACGGCCCCGAGCGGACCACCACGTGCCAGCTGCACATGAGGGCCTTCAAGGACGGCGACACCATCGACATCGAGCCGTGGCGGGCCGCCGCCTTCCCGGTGATCAAGGACCTGGTGGTGGACCGGTCGGCGTTCGACCGGATCATCCAGGCCGGCGGCTACATCACGGCTCCCACCGGCTCCGCGCCGGAGGCGCACGCCACCCCCGTGCCCAAGCCGGACGCCGACTACGCCTTCGAGCACGCCGAGTGCATCGGCTGCGGCGCCTGCGTGGCCGCCTGCCCCAACGGGGCGGCGATGCTGTTCACCTCGGCCAAGATCAACCACCTCAATGTGCTGCCGCAGGGCGCTCCGGAGCGGGAGACCCGCGTGCTGGACATGGTGGCGCAGATGGACGAGGAGGGCTTCGGCGGCTGCACCCTCACCGGCGAGTGCGCCACCGCCTGCCCCAAGGGCATCCCGCTGACGTCCATCACCAGCATGAACAAGGAGTGGCTGCGCGCCACCCGCAAGGCCGGCAAGCGGTGACCCGCCGGCGCGCGGGCCGCCGCGGCGGCTGATCACAGACGTTCGCCGAACGGTGCGGACGGGCGGGGCCGGGTGTGGTGCTCATCCCGGCCCCGTCTGGTGTCCGCCCACCGGGATCCCCGCCGTGAGCCGGCCGGGCGGACGCCTCACCGGCCGTCGCCCGCCCGGCCCGCGATCCGGGCCAGCCGGCGGTAGGAGTCCAGCAGCGCCGCACGGTCGTAGGTGCTCGTGGTGACGAGGACCTCCTGGGCCCCGGTCTCCCTGAGCACCGTCGCCAGCTGGTCCGCGACCTCCTCCTCGGTGCCGGCGATGTGACCGGTCAGCGCCGCCTCGTAGAAGTCGCGCTCCCGGTCGCTCATCCGCAGGGCCTCGACCCGTTCGGCGGGCGGCAGCGGCGGGAAGGTGCCGCGGGTGCGCGAGTACGCCATCGACCAGGCCTCCGGGATCAGCAGCCGCCGGGCGTCCTCGGCCGTGGCCGCCACGGCGACCGTGCCCGAGATCACGACGTAGGGCTCGCTCGCCCAGGCGGACGGCCGGAACCGCGCCCGGTAGGTCTCGATGCCGCGCAGCATCCGCTCACGGCTGCGCAGATCGCCGATCACCATGGGCAGCCCGGCCCGGGCGGCGATGGCGGCGCCCTCGCCCATGGCGAGCACGAACGGCGGTACGGCAAGCCCTTCGGACGGGCGGGCGTGCACGTCGGTGGGGGACGTGCCGCGGAACCAGCCGAGCAGCTCGTCGAGCTGGGCGGCGAAGTCCTCGGCGTCCGCCTTGCCGCGGCCGAGCGCCTTGCGCACCCCGTTCGTGAAACCGACCGAGCGGCCCAGACCCATGTCGATCCGCCCGGGGAACAGGGACTCCAGCACGCCGAACTGCTCGGCGACGACCAGCGGCCGGTGGTTGGGCAGCATCACCCCGCCCGTGCCCACCCGGATCGTCCGGGTCGCCGCCGCCACCGCCGCGGCCAGCACGGTCGGCGCCGAACCCGCCACTCCGGGCACACCGTGGTGCTCGGACACCCAGAACCGGTGATACCCGAGCCGTTCGGCCTCCTGCGCCAGCCGCACGGTGTCCCGCAGTGCCTCGGGGCCGGTGTGGCCCTCGCGGGTACGGGAGCGGTCGAGGACGGAGAAACGGGCCGAGGCGATCACGGAGCTCATGCACGGTTCAACACCGGTCGCGCCCCAGGATTCCGCACCCGGCGCCGCTGTGCCCGCCCTCACGGGGAGACCGGTCCGCCCCGGCCGGGGTACCGGTTGTCTAGGCTGGCGGTGTGACCGACAGCAGCAGGCGGCCGCTGGCCGTGTTCGACCTGGACAACACGCTCGCCGACACCGCGCACCGGCAGCACTTCCTCGAGCGCAGGCCACGCGACTGGGACGGGTTCTTCGCCGCCGCCCCGCAGGATCCGCCGCTCGCCGAGGGCGTCGCCATGGTGCGGGAGAGCGCCCGCGCGTGCGAGATCGTCTACCTCACCGGGCGCCCCGAGCGCTGCCGTCGGGACACGCTGGACTGGCTCCGCGAGCACGGACTGCCCGAGGGCGCCCTGTACATGCGCGGGGACGCCGACCGCCGGCCCGCTCGCCACACCAAGCTCGCCGTGCTGCGCCGGCTCGCCCGCGGCCGGGAGATCAGGGTGCTGGTCGACGACGACGAGCTGGTCTGCGCGGACGCCCGGCGCGCCGGGTTCACCGTGCTGCAGGCCCGCTGGGCGAACCCGTCGGACGCGCTCGAGATTGCTCAGGAGCGCGAGGGCCGCACCTGACGCCGTCCCGCGGCGGTACGCGGAGCCGGACCCCCGGTCGCCGGGCGGTCCGTGCGGACTACTCGCTCTCCTCCAGGCGGAAGCCGACCTTGAGGCCCACCTGATAGTGCGCGATCCGGCCGTCCTCGATCTGGCCGCGTACCTGGGTCACCTCGAACCAGTCCAGATTGCGCAGCGTCTGTGCGGCGCGCTCGATGCCGTTGCGGACGGCCTGGTCGACCCCGTCGGGCGAGGTGCCGTAGATCTCGGTGACCCGGTAGGTGTGGTTCGACATGCGGGTGCTCCTCTCCGTGGCGGCTCCCACCGGGCCCGGCGGTGCCGCCTGTGTCACACATCACTCCACGGTGCCCCAAGCCGTGCCCGGGCGCGAGGCGTCGGCTCCGTTCGCCCGACGGCCCTTGACCCTGCGCATTGGTCCATACCAAGATGCTCGAAACCCGTACGAGCGCACCCGCTCTCCCCCCCACGTCGGGACCACCCTGTCCGCCAGACAGAGAACAGGACCCCCACGTGAGACGTCGACTGCTCGCCCTCGCCTGTGCGTTCACCGCTCTGCTCGGAGGCTGCGGGCTGATGCCGGGAGGCGAGGCATCCGGACGGCGCACCGTCACGGTGTGGCTGATGCGGCACAGCGCCTCCCAGGACTTCCTCGACCGGTTCACCGAGGACTTCGAACGCGCCCACCCGGACCTCGAGCTCGACATCCGCATCCAGGAGTGGACCGGCATCGGCGAGAAGATCCAGGCCGCGCTGGCGGGCCGGGGCGAGGACGGCCCCGACGTCATCGAGGTCGGCAACACCCAGGTGGCCCAGTACGCCGAGGGCGGCAAGCTGCGGGACCTCACCCTGGAGGCGCTGCGCGACTGGGACCCGGACAAGGACTGGCTGCCCGGCCTGGCCGAACCCGGCCGCTGGGGCTCCCGCCAGTACGGCATCCCCTGGTACGCGGCCAACCGGGTGGTCATCCACCGCAAGGACCTCTTCCGCAAGGCCGGTGTCACCGCACCGCCCAGGACCCAGGAGGAGTGGCTCACGGTCACCGAGAAGCTGAACAGCGGCGGCAACCAGGGGATCTACCTGGCCGGGCAGGACTGGTACACGCTCGCCGGGTTCATCTGGGAGGCGGGAGGCGAACTCGCCGAGGAACGCGGCGGAGTCTGGCGGGGCACGCTGGACTCGGCCGAGGCGCTGCGCGGCATGGACTTCTACCGCCGCCTCCAGGCGCTCGGCGAAGGGCCGGCCGACACCGACGAGGAGCACCCGCCGCAGGCCGAGGTGTTCGCCGAGGGCTCCGTGGCGCAGATCGTGGCCGTGCCGGGACTGGCCCGGGTCATCGTGCAGCAGAACCCGGAACTGGAGGGCGAGCTGGGCTACTTCCCCGTCCCCGGCCGCACCGCGGGCAGGCCCGGCGCCGTGTTCACCGGCGGCTCGGACCTCGTCGTCCCGGCCGCCGCCGGCGAACCGGACGGCGCCATCGAGGTGGTCACCGCGCTGGCCGGGAAGAAGTGGAACACCGAGCTGGCCCGCACCATGAACTACGTGCCCAACAAGACCACCCTCGCCGCAGCCGTGGCCGGCGAGGAGGCCGTCGCGGCCATGGCGGCCGGCGCGGCCCGGGGCCGCGCCACGCCCATCACGCCCGACTGGGGGGTCGTCGAGGCCGACAACCCGATCAAGGAGTACATGACCGCGGTGCTCACCGGAGGCGACCCGGCGATGGAGGCCGAGCGCGCCTCCCGCCGCATCACCGCGGCCCTCACCGGGGACTGACCGGACCGACCCGCGGGACGGCGCGTGGCCGCCCCGTCGGCCGGTGGACCGTGCGCGGTGCGTGGCCGCCCCGCCGGGGCGCACCGCCCGGCGCCCCAGCGGTCGGCGCACCGAGGCCGGCGCCCCGCCGGCCGGTGTACGTGTCCGGTGCCCGCCGGCCGGCACACCGCGCTCGCCGTGTGGCCGCCCGGTCCGGGGCGCACGGTGCCCGGCACCCCTGCCGGCCGGCCCACCGTGTTCGGCGCGCCGTCCTCCGCACCCGTCATCGGCGCACGATGCTCAGCGACAGCGCGAAGCGTCCCTCCGCATCCGTCCACCAGCGGCTCAGTTCCAGCCCCGCGGCGGCCAGTTCGGCACGCACTCCCTCCCCGCGGAACTTCGCCGACACCTCGGTGCGCAGCTCCTCGCCCGCCGCGAAGTCCACGGCGAGATCCAGCGCGGGCACCTTCACCGTCTGCGCCGTGCGGGAACGCAGCCGCATCTCGATCCACTCCCGCTCGGCGTCCCAGAGGGCGACGTGCTCGAAGGCGGCCGGGTCGAAGTCGGCGCCCAGCTCCCGGTTGATCACGGTCAGCACGTTCTTGTTGAACGCGGCGGTCACCCCGGCCTCGTCGTCGTACGCGCGCACCAGCACCTGCTCGTCCTTGACCAGGTCGGTGCCGAGCAGCAGACCGTCGCCCGGCGCCAGCAGCGCGTGCACGGAGGCCAGGAACGCGGCCCGTTCGCCGGGCAGGAGATTGCCGATGGTGCCGCCGAGGAACGCCACGAGCCGCGGCCCCGGAGCGTCCGGCAGCGTGAGCCGGCCGGTGAAGTCGGCGATCAGAGCGTGCACGTCGAGGCCGGGGCGCTCGGCCGTCAGCGCCCGGCCGGCCTGGCGGAGCGCGCTCTCGCTGACGTCGACGGGTATGTAGGTGTGCAACTCGGTGAGGGCGCCGAGCAGCAGCCGCGTCTTCTCCGAGGAGCCGGAGCCCAGCTCCACCAGGGTGCGGGCGCCGGCCGCGGCGGCGATCTCGCCCGCGCGGGCGGACAGGATCTCCCGCTCGGCCCGCGTGGGGTAGTACTCGGGGAGCCGGGTGATCTTCTCGAACAGTTCGCTGCCGTGGGCGTCGTAGAACCACTTCGGCGGCAGCGTCCTGGGGTCGCCGGTCAGGCCGTGCAGGACGTCGGCGCGCAGGGCCGCGCCGGTGGCGTCCTCGGGCAGGGTGCGGGTGATGCGGAACGGACTCACGTACTCGGCTCCTTCGGTGACGCGGCTCGGGCGGGGGCGGCCGCCAGGGCGCCGGCCGGCTGGTGCAGGGGGGTGAGCAGCACCTCGGTGCGGCTCGCGGTGAGCAGGGTGCGGTCCGGGACCTCCTGCCAGTGCGGGTCGTCGTCGTAGGGCTCGGAGGCCACCACGGTGCCGCCGCCGGGACGGACCAGGTACCACAGGGTGTCGCCCCAGGCGGTGGCCGAGACGGTGCCACCGTCGGTGAGCAGCAGATTGAGCCGGGCGGCGGGGGCGGCCCCGGCCACCTCGAGGACCGTGTCGCCGAGCGCCTGCCCGTCCGGGGTGCCGGACCGCAGCCGGGCCAGCACCAGGGCCCACACGAACGCCGAGTCGTTGCGGGCCTCCAGCGACAGCAGCTGCTCGGGCGGCAGCGCGGACACCAGCGGCGCGAGGCTGCCCGGCCAGCCGGGGACCGCCCCGTTGTGGCTGAACAGCCAGGTCCCCGCGGCGAACGGCGCCGCGGCCGCCTCCGCGTCCGCGCCCGCGAGCGTGGCGTCCCGCACGGCCGCCAGCAGCGCCCGGGTGCGCACCACCCGGGCGAGATCGGCGAACGACAGGTCCGCCCAGACCGGCCCGGCCCGCCGGTACCGGGCCGGTACCGGATCGCCCGGCGCGTACCAGCCGACGCCGAAGCCGTCGGCGTTGACCGTGCCGTAGCGCTGGCGGCGCGGCGCCCACGACTGCCGGTACAGGCCGTGCGGCGGTTCCACGAGCAGCCGCCCCAGCGGCTCCTCCGGCCCCACGTAGGCCACATGACGGCACATCAGACGTCCTCCGAGCGTGCGGTGCGGAAGCCGGAGAAGATCTGCCGCCGGATCGGATAGTCCCAGTTGCGGAACGTGCCCCGGCAGGCCACCGGGTCCACCGCGAACGAACCGCCGCGCAGCACCTTGTAGTCGGAGCCGAAGAACACCTCCGAGTACTCCCGGTACGGGAACGCCTGGAAGCCCGGGTACGGCAGGAAGTCGCTCGCCGTCCACTCCCAGACGTCGCCGATCAGCTGCCGCACCCCGAGCGGCGACGCACCGGCCGGATAGCTGCCGGCGGGCGCCGGACGCAGATGCCGCTGGCCGAGGTTGGCGTGCTCGGGGCCCGGGTCGGCGTCGCCCCACGGGTAGCGCATCGAGCGGTCGCCGGCCGGGTCGTACCGCGCGGCCTTCTCCCACTCGGCCTCGGTGGGCAGCCGCCGCCCGGCCCAGCGGGCGTAGGCGTCCGCCTCGTACCAGCACACGTGCAGCACCGGTTCGTCGGGCGGGACCACCTCGGTGAGGCCGAAGCGCCTGCGGAGCCACTGGCCGCCGTCCAGACGCCAGAACAGCGGCGCGGTGATGGAGTTGCGGCGGATGTGCGCCCAGCCCTCCGGGGTCCACCAGCGCGGGTCCCGGTAGCCGCCGTCCTCGACGAACGCCAGATAGGCGGCGTTGGTCACCGGGGTGGTGTCGATCCAGAACGGCGCCACCTCCCGCACATGCGCGGGCCGTTCGTTGTCCAGCGCCCACGGCTCGGTGGAGGTGCCCATGGTGAAAGGACCGCCCGGCACCAGCACCTCGGACGGTCCGGCGAACAGCGGCACCGGATCCGGGTCGGGCGCCGTCAGCGCCTGCGGGCCCTTGCGCAGCTGGTGGGTGATCAGCATCGTCTCGTCGTGCTGCTGCTCGTGCTGCGCGATCATCCCGAAGGCGAAACCTGCCTCGGTCAGCCGGGTCCCGTCGAACGCGGCGCTCTCCAGCACGTCCAGCGCCCGGCCGCGCACCTCGGCGGCGTAGCGGCGGGCCTCGTCCGGCGGCAGCAGCGGCAGCCTCGGGCGTTCGGCGCGCGGGTGCTCGAAAGCGTCGTAGAGGCTGTCGATCTCGGGCCGTAGCGCCTCCTGCCCGGCGACGGCCCGCAGCAGCCACTGCTCCTCCTGGTTGCCGATGTGCGCCAGGTCCCACACCAGCGGGGACATCAGCGGCGAGTGCTGGGCGGTCAGATCCGGCTCGTCCACGCACTCGGTCAGCAGGGTGGTGCGGTCGCGGGCGGTGACCAGCGAGGTGACCGCGCGCTCGCGCAGGGTCTCGGTGCCGGGGGCGAGGTCGGTCATGAGCTCAGGTCCTTCCCGTACGGGGACTTCCCGGCGTGGAGCGCGTCGAGCAGGTCGTCGGCGGGACAGCGCCCCCGCCTGACATGGCGGTCCTCGAACGCCGCCACGGCGTCCACCACCTCACCCGTGGCGCCCAGCCGGGGCAGGGCCTCCAGAGCCGCCGCGAAGCACACGGCGGCGGTCTCGCGCAGCTCAGGGTCGGCGAGGCCGACACGGGCCGCGTCGCGCCACAGCGGATTGTGCGGGGCCGGCCGGCCCAGCGTCCGCTCGGTCAGCGGCTTCACCGCCCGGTAGGCGGTCTCGGCGGCCTGCGGATCGTCGAACAGCGCCGCCGTCACCGCGAGCGGCACGATCCAGCCGTCGTCACCGGGCTGCGCGTCGATCATCCGCAGCTCCAGATGCCCCCGCGGCCGGACCGGCGGGAACAGGGTCGTGGCGTGGTAGTCGAGATCCTCCCGGGTGGGCGGCCTGGGCCGCCGGGACCTGGTCCACTCCCGGAAGGTCAGCGCATCCGGCACCGCCCACGGACCGCGTTCCCCCCGTACGCACATCACCGGCGCGTCGAGCACATGCCGGGCCCACGCGCCGCGCGGGTCGGCGTCCAGCGGGGGACCGCCGGCGCGGCCGGATCCGATCTGCGCCCAGCGCAGCTGCCGGGTGGACAGCCAGCCGGTGGCCCGGCGGCCGGCCAGCGGGGAGTTGGCGAACACGGCGACCAGGACCGCGCCGAGCTGGTGCGCCAGCCACCAGCGCCGCACATGGCCCAGGGGGCCGGGCTCCTCGTACCCGGCGTCCACACAGACCTGCACCGAGGCGGAGGTGCACATCATGGCCCGGCCGGCCGGGCCCTCCCGGTCGAGGCAGGCCTCCATGGCGTCGTAGCGCGGTTCACGCAGGTAACGGCGGGGCGGGTGCCAGGGGTCGTGGCCCAGGCCGACCAGTCGCAGACCGTCCTCGCGCAGTACCGCGCGCACGGCCTCGAGGTCGGCGGCGACGACGCCCACACACTCGGTCAGTGACCCGGCGGGCGGCGAGCTCAGCTCCAGCTGGCCGCCGGGCTCCACGGTGAGTGCCGAGCCGAGGGGCAGCGTCCGCAGTGCGGCATAGGCCGCTTCGAGTCGCTCGCGGGAGACGGGGAGCTGCGGGCCGCGCAGCTCGTGAACGAGCCATTCCACCTCGACTCCGAGGCGGCTCGGCGGTCCGGTCTTGAAGCAGATGCCGCGGACCAGGGCGTCCGCCTCCGCCTCGGTGACGGCGTCAGGCGGGTCGGTACAGCCACCTGCCGATGCAGACATGTCGGGATCCTCCTGAGATACCACCATGCCGGTCGGGGCTCGGTGGGCCCGGCCGGCAGCGACGCGTCCCACCCAAGACGGCGGGCGCGCCGGGCACAAGGGCGCCTGCGGGCGCGTTCCCGGTCTGTCACACTCCTCTCCAGGCTTCTGGCCTGGGCTTTCTCCGGCGTTCCCGGCTCCCGGCGGGGAGGGAAACTGCGTTGCGCCGCCTCCCCAGGATCACCCAGGATGCGTGCATGAGCACGACGAGAGAGATCGCGCGGCTCTCGCCCACGCCGCGCACGGGGGTCGGGGCGTGAGCGGGCGCCTGCGCGATCTCGCACGCGAGACGGAGCGGATCGTTGCCGCAGGGCGCTACCGCGCGCCTGACGGGCGCGAGGTGTCCCTCCGGACGGAGCTCGACGCCGCCCTCGCCGGGACCCGGCTGTACGGCCCGGAACCGGTACCGGTGCCGCCGTTCCGTTCCGTCGCCACCCGGTTCGAGGTGACCGGCGAGAGCAGCCTCGGGGCCGCGCGCCGCCTCGCCTCCGACACCGGGAACGGCACGCCCGCCGTACTGAACTTCGCCTCTGCCCGCAACCCGGGAGGCGGCTACCTCAACGGCGCCAAGGCCCAGGAGGAGGCCCTGTGCCGTGCCTCCGCCCTGTACGCCTGCCTGCTGTGCGCCCCCGGGTACTACGAGCACCACCGCGCCGTCCGCGACCCCTTCTACTCGGACCGCGTCATCCACTCACCGGGTGTGCCCGTCTTCCGCGACGACCGCGGCGTGCTCCTGACCGAGCCGTTCACCGCGGGCTTCCTCACCTCGCCCGCACCCAACGCGGGCGTCGTCCTGCGCACCGCCCCGGAGCGCGCGGCCGGGCTGCCCCGCGCCCTCGCGGTCCGCGCCGAGCGGGTCCTGGAGACCGCGGCCGCCCACGGCTACCGCGCCCTCGTGCTGGGCGCCTGGGGCTGCGGCGTGTTCCGCAACGACCCCGCACAGGTGGCCGGCGCGTTCCGTGCCCTCCTCGGGCCGGGCGGACGCTTCGCGGGCGCGTTCGCACACGTGGTCTTCGCCATCCTGGACCGGCGCGGCGAGACCCGCGGGGTCTTCGACCGCGTCCTCGCCGACCTGACGCGCGCGGACGCCGCCTCGGCCTCAGCCGCAGCCGGGCCTCAGCTCCAGCCGTAGCGCTCCCGCAGACGGTGGCGGACCAGGTCGAAGCGCACGCGGTCCAGGGCGCACGCCTCGCGGCGCATGCCCTCGTTGTGCAGGCGCAGCACCCGGTCGAGGGCCACCCAGGACGCCCGGCCCGAGCGGTCCCAGGGACCGCTGCCGATCGGTACCCAGTCGCGGTCGCCGTCGTGGTCCTTGCTGGACAGCTGCACCGCGAGCAGCGTCCCCGCCGCCTCGCGGGCCACCACCAGCACCGGCCGGTCCTTGCCCCGGCCGTCCCGTTCCTCGTAGGGGACCCAGCTCCAGACGATCTCCCCGGGATCGGGGTCGCCGTCGTACGCGGGCGAGTACTCGGTGCGCACCCGGCCCACCTCACGGGGGTCGGCCTCGGTGGTCGCGCTCGGGCCGTAACGGCCGGGGAAGTTCTCAGGGCTGTAGGCGGTCACAGTCGTACCGTACGCGGACGTGCGTGAACGCCGGCCGCCGGGTAACCCGGAGAGCGGTGGGGTCCGGCAGGGACGGCCGGGCCCCGCCCCGTCCCCGGACGACGCACCACCGCTGGGAGCTCGCTGTGACCACCGCACTGATCGTCATCGACATGATCAACACCTACGATCACCAGGACGCCGAGCAGCTGATCCCCACCGCCGAACCCGTCGTCCCGGTCATCGCCGGCCTGCTGAAACGCGCCCGCCGCCGCGACGTCCCGGTCATCTACGTCAACGACAACTTCGGCGAGTGGCGCTCGCACCACGGCGAGCTGCTGGAGAAGGCCCTGGCCGGACCGCACGCCCGGCTCGTCGAACCGCTGCGCCCCGACGACTCCTCCCTCTTCGTCGTCAAGGCCCGGCACTCGATCTTCTTCGAGACCCCGCTGGACTACCTGCTGAGCCAGCAGGGCATCGACGAACTGGTGCTGTGCGGGCAGGTCACCGAGCAGTGCGTCCTCTACTCCTCGCTGGACGCCCACATCCGCCACTACCAGGTCGTCGTCCCGCGCGACGCCGTCGCGCACATCCACGCCGACCTCGCCGACGCGGCGCTGCGCATGATGGAACGGAACATGGGTGCCAAGGTGTGCGAGAGCGGAGATCTGTGGAAGTGAACCGTCCCGAGGACCCCGGATCCCCCGGATCCCCCGGATCCCCCGGATCCCCCGGATCCCCCGGATCCCCCGGATCCCCCGGATCCCCCGGATCCCCCGGATCCCCCGGATCCCCCGGGTCTCCCGGCGTCCCCGTCGAGCTGCGGCCCTACCTGACCGAGCTGGTCGGACGGACCCGTGCCGTCTGCGGAGCGGACCTGGTGAGCGTGCTCGCCGTCGGCTCCGTCGCGCTCGGGGACTACCGGCACGGACGCAGCGATGTCGACGTGACCGTCGTGGTGGCACCCGGCCTCCCTGCCCCGGCCCTGACGGAGCTGGCCGGCGCCCTGCGCCACCCCGGCCTGCGGTGCCCCGCCGCCGGGCTCGAACTCGTCGTCTACGACGCGGACTTCGCGGCCCGTCCGTCCGGTGAGGCCGGATACCTCCTCGACCTCAACACCGGCGACGGACTGCCCGGCAAGGTCAGCTGCGACCCGGCCGGGGCCCAGCCCTTCTGGTACGTCATAGACCGCTCCGTGGCACGGCAGTGCGGGCTGGCGCTGTACGGCCCGCCGGCCCGCCGGGTGGTCGCCGCGCCCGAACACCCGGTACTGCTCGGCGCACTTCGCGCCTCCGTTCGCGAACACGAGGAGGGCGAGGGGCACTTGGCGGACAACCGGGTGCTCAACGGCTGCCGCTCCCTGATGTTCTGCCGCACCGGCCGCTGGCTGCCCAAGCGCCGGGCCGCCACGGCGGTGGCCGGGGCCGAGCCGGCCTTCCGGGCCCTGCTCGCGGCCGCCCTGCGCAGCTTCGAACGCCCGCGCGCCGAGGCGCTCCCGCTGCCGAGGGACGAGGTGCGGGCCTTCCTGAAGCGGGTGGCCGAGGGAGTGGAGGAGGCACGGGCGGCGGCAGCCGGCGGCGCAGCACCGCGCTGACCGGCCGCTGACCTGCCCCGCTTCGCGCCCTCAGGGGCCACCGGCGCCCGTCGTGCCGCCTCGCCGACAAGCGGAACGCGCCCCTACAATTCCTGGCGACTCGTCGGGGGAGCCGCCATGGAGACCATCATCGTCCAGCTGCCGGACGCCACGGATCCGCAGGACCAGCTGCCCAGCCCGCCCCGTGGCGGGGGAGGCAAGCCGAGGCTGCTGCACCTGGGGCCCGGCGACATCGTCTCCTTCGGCCGGGGTCAGCCCGGCGGCACCGACGTGGCCATCCCGCTGGACGACCCCGGAATCTCCCGTCACGCGGGCCAGTTGGAGGCGGCCGGCGACTACTGGCGGCTGTCCAACTTCAGCCGCAGTGTGTCCTACGTGGTGGAGAACCTGGAGGGCGCCGGCGAGTACCTGACCGTCGCCCCGGGCCGGCTCGGGGCACCCGTGCCCTTCGAGTTCTCCCGTGTGGTGCTGCCCGCCCTGGCGGGCACCGCCTCCTTCAAGGTCTTCGCGCCGCAGCACGCCTACCTCGGCGACCGGCCCTCCGACGGCCTCGGCGAACAGACCGTCCACCCGTTCGCGCTCGACCCCACGGCGAAGTACTTCCTGGTGCTGGTCGCGCTGTGCGAGCCCCGGCTGCGCGACCCCTCCGACTCCACGCTGCCCGGCGTCGGAGAGATCGTGGAACGCCTCCGCCCACTCGACTCCTGCCGGGACCTCACCCGTTCGGCGGTGAACTACCACATCGACTACCTGTCCTTCACCAAGCTGCGCCTGGACCCGGGAGAGGAGGCGGGCACGACCGCCGACGGCGGCGGCCGCACCGGGGCCAAGCGGGCCCGGCTCGCCTCGGTCGCGCTGCGCTTCGGCCTGGTACGCGAGGAGCACCTCGCCCTGCTGCCGCGCAGGCCCCGCACCTGACCCGTGCCGGCCAGACGCCCGGCACCCCCGCCCTGACACCCGGCCCGCCCACCCTGATATCTGTCAGGTGTCGCAGCGGCGGTGACGGCTCGTAGGCTCACGATCACCGGACGACGGCAGCGAGCCGTCGCCCCGGGTCACCACACGCCGACACAGGAAAGAGGGACCATGAGCCGCCGTTCGCTCAGGACTCTGCTCGCAGCCGGGGGTGCCGCCGCGGTGCTGGCGCTCCTGCCCGCATCCGCCGTCGCCGCCCCGTACTCGGGCGGCAACTACGGCGCCTACAGCATGGAGGGGCAGTATCCCACCATCTCCAGCTGCTCGGGGACGTTCCGGCAGGTCGGGGGCACCAAGTACGCCGACGGCATGGCGCTGAAGTACTTCTACTCGGACAAGTGCGGTTCCTTCGCCCGGATCGAGAACTCGCGCAGCAACTGTGCCGCGGTGCTGGAGCGTTCGAACAACGGGACGGGCCGCGCCGACGGCTGGGTCTCCGAGACCGTCGACCCCGGCATCAACTACGCCTACACGAAGATCGGCAACAACCTGAACGGCCGCGTCTCCCGGGCGATGCTCACCTGCGACGGCCACATCATGGCCACGACCGCCTGGTACTGACGACCGGCGCATCGCGGCGACCGACCACGGGGGAACGACCGCCGGCGGCCCGCGGGGGAGCCCGTCGGCGGTCACGGGGTAAAAGGCCTGTGGGCGGCCACCCTGCTCCAGGGTGGCCGCCCACAGGCGCTTGTACATCCCCCGTTGTCCCCCGTCGTCCCCCGTCGGCCCCGGCACATGGCCGCCGGGGCCGGCTGCGCGGGTCAGCAGTCGGGAACGCCCTCGATCTTCTGCCCGCCGCGCAGGTACAGGTTGTTCACCCAGGCGATGTCGCTCCCAGCGAACTCCTGGACGGCGGTCCACCAGTTGTTGGTGCCCACCGCCGGGTCGGTGACGGTCTCGCCCTGCTTCTGGCAGACCGCGTCCAGCCAGTACGTCGACCGGACCGCCAGCACATTGGACTTGGTGGTCGGGTGCGCGCGCAGGTTGACGTCGGTGGCCCAGATGTAGACGTCGGTCAGCGTCGGGTCGCCCCCGGCCGGAGCCGCGGGCGCGGCGGGTGCGGCCTGCGCGGTGGCGGCGAGTGCGCCCACGGCGAGCACGGCCGCGCCCAGCGCGGTGGCGGTACGGCGGGTCAGCTGCTTCATGGTTGTCCCCCGGATTCGACTGGGTGTTCCTTTGCCTGCGGCCCGGGCCGGCGCTCGCCGGAAGGGGCCGCCGCTCCATCACACTAGGAACCCGCGGCACGGAAGTGTTCCTGACAGATGTCAGGAACCGGGCCCGTTCACCCCCCGCAGCGGGCTGCGCGGAGGGACACGCTGCCCCGCCGGCATCGTCGGCATCGGCGGCCTCGCCGGCACGGAGGACCCGCACTCGGCCCCGGCCGACATCGGCAGAGCGCCCCCACCCACTGGCACGCCCGCCCCTGCCAGTGGGTGGGGGGGCGTCGTGCTTCGGCTTCCGGCAGCGGGGTACGCGGGAGCCGGAACTGCTGGCGGGATGGGCAGGAGGGGTGAGATGCGCTTCCGGGATCGTCGGCAGGCCGGGCGGGAGCTGGCCGAGCGGCTGCGTGCGCGGGGGGAGGCAGGGGGATGGCCGGACCCGATCGTGCTTGCTCTGCCCCGGGGCGGGGTCGCCGTGGGCCGGGAGGTGGCGCGGGCGCTGGGGGCGCCGCTGGATGTGCTGGTGGTGCGGAAGATCGGGGCGCCGTTCCACGAGGAGTACGGGGTCGGGGCGATGGCCGGTGACGAGGTTCCGCTGTTCGACCAGGAGGCCCTGTACCGGCTGGGGATGAGCGAGGCGGATCTACAGCCGGTGGTGGAGCGGGAGCGGGCCGAGCTGCGTCGGCGGGAGGCGCTGTACCGCCGGGGGAGGCCCGCGCCGGAACTGGCGGGCCGGACGGTGATGGTGGTGGACGACGGTCTGGCGACCGGCTCGACCGCCCGGGCCGCCCTGCGTTCGGTGCGGCGGCAGCAGCCGGCGCGGCTGGTCTTCGCGGTGCCGGTCGCCTCGCCGGAGGGTGCCGCGCTGATGCGGAGGGAGGCCGACGAGGTGGTGTGCCTGTCCGAGCCGGCCGGGTTCATGGCCGTCGGGCAGTGGTACGACGACTTCGAGCAGCTGACCGACGAGGACGTGCTGGCCGCGCTGCAGGAGAGGGCCGAGGGAGCGGGCGGCCGGTGAGCCGGGCCGCGCGGCCCGGAGCCGTCCGGGCCCCGGGGGCGTTCGGGCCATTGGGGGCGTCGGGGATCCGTCCGGGAGACTGCGGGGGTTCTGGCCCCTCCGGGGCACGGCGGGGGGGAGGAGGATCCGTCCGGATCACTGCCGGGCGGTTCTAGATCACCGCGTCGGCACGCAGGGCCTCGATGGCGGTGGGGGAGTGGCCCAGTTCCGTGAGGATCGCGTCGGTGTGCTCGCCGACGGCGGGTACCGGGTCCATGCGCGGGGGGAGACCCGCGAGGTCGGCGGGCGGGAGAAGGGCCTCGACGGTCGTGCCGCCGGGCACGGCCACCTCGCTCCAGCGGCCACGGGCGGCGAGGACGGGGTGGTCGAGGAAGGCGTGCATGTCGTTGACGCCGGCGCAGGCGATGCCGATGGACTCCAGGTCCTTCAGCAGCTCGCCGGCGTCGGAGCGGGCGAAGCGCTCGGCGATGACGGTGTTCAGCTCGTCGCGGTGGGCGACCCGGGCGGAGCTGGTGGCGAAGCGCGGATCGTCCGTCAGGTCGGGACGGCGCAGGAACTCGGAGCACAGCGCCGCCCACTCGCGCTCGTTCTGGATGGAGAACAGCACCTCCCGGCCGTCGGCCGCGCGGTAGGTGCCGTAGGGGGCGATGGTGGCGTGCTGGGTGCCCAGGCGCGGGGGCTGGGTGCCGCCGTAGCGGGTGTAGTAGGCGGGCTGGCCCATCCACTCGCCGAGCGCCTCGAACAGGGACACCTCCACCGGGTGCGCCTCGCCGGTGGTGGCGCGGGTGTAGAGGGCGGTCAGGATCCCGCTGTAGGCGTACATCGCGGCGGCGATGTCGGCGACGGAGATCCCGGTGCGGGCCGTGCCCTCGGGTGTGCCGGTGAGCGACACCAGCCCGGTCTGGCACTGCACCAGCATGTCGTACGCCTTGCGGTCGGCCCACGGGCCGGTGGTGCCGTATCCGGAGACGGTGCACGGGATCAGCCGCGGGTAGCGCCGGGTCAGCTCCTCGGTGCTCAGGCCCAGGCGGTCGGCTGCGCCCGGGGCCAGGTTCTGGACGAAGACGTCGGCGCCCTCCAGCAGGCTGTGCAGGATCTCCAGGCCGCGCGGGTCCTTGAGATTGAGGGTGAGCGACTCCTTGGAGCGGTTGATCCAGACGAAGTAGCTGGACTGCCCGTGCACGGTGGTGTCGTAGTGCCGGGCGAAGTCGCCCTCCCCGGGCCGCTCCACCTTGATCACCCGGGCACCGAGGTCGGCGAGCTGCCGGGTGGCGTAGGGCGCGGCCACGGCCTGCTCCAGGCTGATCACCGTGACCCCCGACAGGGGATGTCCTTGCACGTCCGTGCCTCCGCTCCCGGCGGGATCATCCGTCCCGACAGTTTCGATTAGTACGGGTGTGCTCCGCCGCCTGTCAACGGCGGCCGGGGTGCCCTCCGCCGCCTGTCGACGCCGACCGGGGTGCCCCCGCCGCCTGTCGACGCCGGTGCGCGCCGGTCCGGGGCAGGCCCCCTGACCGCCAGGGCGCCCGGGCGCACCGGCGGAGTGGGTCGGTTCAGGGCGCCGGGTCGCCCCACGGCAGATCGGCGGGCCTGCTCCGGGACACGATCCGCATGCCCTCGTCGCCGACCACGCGGACCTGCAGCGAACCGCAGCCGCACCGCGTCCAGACCGTGCTGCCCGCCGAGGTGCCGTGCCGCGACACCACCTGGAACGGCTCGGCGTGGTCCGGCCAACCGCAGTACGGGCACGTGGTGGTGCCGGTGGTTCCCGTGGTGCCGGTCGTGCTGGCCATGTTGACTCCTTCGAACTCTCCGTGTGTGCGGTGCGGTTGCTGCGGCCGCTGTCGCGTGCGGTGCTCCCGGGGCCGCCGTTCGTCCTGACACAGCCAGGGTGCGGCCTGACAACCGTTCACGTCCAGGTTGACTTTCTGAAGAAGACCGTGAAGCCTGGGCTACATGATTGACTTGCGCCGGCTGCACGTCCTCAGAGCGGTCGCCCACTACGGCACGGTCACCGCGGCGGCCCAGGCTCTGCACTTCACCCCGTCCGCCGCCTCCCAGCAGATCCGGCAGCTCTCCCGCGACCTCGGCGTCGACCTGCTGGAGCCGCAGGGGCGGGGTGTACGGCTCACGCCGGCCGCGGAGAGCCTGCTGGCGCACGCCGACGCCATCCAGGCCCGCTGGGAGCAGGCGGAACTGGACCTGCGGGCGGATCACGGGGAACCGGCGGGGCTGCTGCGGGTCGCCGGGTTCACGGTGGCCGTCCCGGTGCTGCTGGCGCCGATGGCGGCACGGCTCGGTGAACTTCATCCCCGGCTGTCCGTCCGGATCACCGAGGCGGGGGTGCCGCAGAGCTTCGACCTGCTCTTCGAGGGCGCCGTCGACCTGGCCGTGGCGGAGGTCACGCCGCACAACCCGCCGCTGAGCGACACGCGGTTCGACCAGCAGTCTCTGCTGGACGACCCGTTCGACCTCGTGGTGCCGGAGGGGCACCGGCTGGCCGGGCGCGAGCGAATCGAGCTGGCCGACGCGGCGCACGAGCCGTGGATCGCCCCGGTGCCGGAGAGTCCCTGCCGGACGCATGTGATGTCGGCGTGCGGCGCGGCCGGCTTCACCCCGGAGGTGGTGCACCACGCCCTCGACTGGAACGTCACCGCGCATCTGGTCGCCAACGGCCTCGGCGTGGCCCTGATCCCACGCCTGGCGCACCTCACGCCGCACCTCCCGATCACCCGTGTCCGCTGCTCAGGCAATCCCCACCGCAAGCTGCTGACCGTCACCCGCGGCGGCGGCCACGCCCGCCCGGCGGTCCGTGCCGCCCTGACGCAGCTGCGGGAACTCGCGTCGACGGCGGTGGCCTGAAGAGCCCGTGGCGGCTCGAGCGGACGGCGGCGGCCCGAAGGGGCCGGTGGTGACCGGAGGGTCTCGCGGTGGCTCGGTGGACGGCGTCGGCCCGATCGGACGGCGGCCCGTCCCTCCCGCGGGAGCAATTCTCTCATCGCGGGCATCGTGCCCCGCACCCGCCCCGGCTCAGGTGCGCTGCCGCTCGGTTCGCGAGCGCCGGGGTCTGCCCCGGAAGAGGCCCGTCATCGCTCTGGCCGGGGGCGCTGTGCCGACCGCCCGTCTCGTGGGCGTCGCGTCGTCCCGCTCTGAGCGCCCCCGCTCGCCTCGCCGCCCCGCAGCAGCGTCCGCGCTCCGTGGGGCGACGGCTTCCAGACCCCCTAAGCCGGAGGGGCGGTCCGCGCCCCCTGCCCCGGAGCCCGCAACCCGTCCATGACGATGTCCAGCAGCCGGGCCGCACGCGGCTGCCAGTCGCCGCGCGGATCCAGGTGCCACAGCCCCGCGATGGCGAGGTAGAAGTCCTCGGGGGTCAGCCCGGGCCGGATGGTGCCGGCCGCCTCGCCGGCCCGCAGCAGGCGGTCGATCGCGGCGGTGATCGGCGCCTTGCCCGGCGCCGCCGGGCTCCCCGGCGCGCTGGTGGCCTGGCGGATCGCGTCCGCGAGGCCGGCCTTGGTGATGGCGAACCGGGCGAACCGGTCCATCCACTCGCGCAGGGCCCGGTCCGGTTCCCGTGTGCACAGCAGATGGTCCGCGGTGTCGGCCACCTGCTGCACCTCGTGCCGGTAGATCTCCAGGACCAGCGCCTCGCGGTTGGGGAAGTTGCGGTAGAAGGTGCCCTGCCCGACCCCCGCCTTCTTGGCGATCTGACTCAGCGGGACGTCCGCCGAGCGGGTCAGCTCGGCGACGGCGACTTCCAGGATGCGCTCCCGGTTGCGCTGGGCGTCCGAGCGCAGGGGTGCGTCCTTGTCCTGCCCCACTCGTCCTCCTCGTGGGTCGCGGCCGGAATCGACCCCTTGCTAACCGGACAGCTGTCCACTACGGTTCCGGGTAGTACCGGACAGCTGTCCGCTTACTGCTTACCAGTCATCGTATCGGCGCACCCGCGCCCTGTCTGCACACCCCCCAGCCCGGCCTGACCCGTCATCCGTCCGCCGTCCGGAAGGCCGCCACCGGCGCCTGCCCGGATCCGTGCAGGAAGGCTGTTCATGCATCCCTCGACGTCCAGCACCGTCACCCTGAACATCAACGGCGAGAAGCACCAGCTGTCGCTCGACCACCGCACCACACTGCTCGACGCCCTGCGTGAGCGCCTGGATCTCACCGGCACCAAGAAGGGCTGCGACCAGGGCCAGTGCGGCGCCTGCACCGTCCTGGTCGACGGCCGCCGGACCCTGGCCTGCCTGCAGCTCGCCGTGGCCGCCGAGGACCAGGAGATCACCACCATCGAAGGCATGGCCCGGGGCGGCGAACTGCACCCGGTCCAGCAGGCGTTCCTCGAACTCGACGGCCTGCAGTGCGGGTACTGCACGCCCGGCCAGATCTGCTCCGCCGTCGCCGTGCTCGAGGAGCACGCCGCGGGCTGGCCCAGCGCCGCCACCGAGGACGTACGGCCCGAGCACGGGCCGCCCGAGCTGACCGACGAGGAGATCCGCGAACGCATGAGCGGCAACCTCTGCCGCTGCGGCGCCTATGTGTCGATCGTCCGAGCGGTCGCCCGCGCCGCCGCGCAGCAGGACGAGAGCGCCAAGGAGGAGGCGGCATGAGGGAGTTCGGATACCGACGCGCCGACGACGTCACCGGCGCGGTGGCGCTGCTCGACGCGGACCCCGGCGCCCGCTACCTCGGCGGCGGCACCAACCTCGTCGACCTGATGAAGACCGGCGTCGAACGCCCGGCCCGCCTCGTCGACATCCGCCGGCTCCCGCTGGACGGCATCGAGCTCACCGACGACGGCGGACTGCGCATCGGCGCCACCGTCACCAACAGCGACCTCGCCGCCCACCCGGAGGTGCGCCGCCGCTGTCCGGCGCTCAGCCAGGCCGTCCTGGCCGGCGCCTCCGGTCAGCTGCGCAACATGGCCACCGTCGGCGGCAATCTGCTGCAGCGCACCCGCTGCGGCTACTTCGCCGACGTGACCAAACCCTGCAACAAGCGGGAACCGGGCAGCGGCTGCCCCGCGATCGAGGGCGAGCACCGCAATCACGCCATCCTCGGCGCCTCCGAGCACTGCGTGGCCGTGCACCCCTCCGACATGGCCGTGGCGCTGTCCGCGTTCGACGCCGTCGTCTCCTACCAGACCGCCGACGGGCCGGGGGAGCTGCCGCTGGCCGACCTCTACCTGCCGGTCGCGGACACCCCGCACCGCGAGACGGCGCTGCCGCGGGGCGCGCTGATCACCGCGGTCACCCTGCCGGCCGCCCCGGTCGCCGCCCGCTCCCGCTACCGCAAGGTGCGTGAACGCGCCTCCTACGCCTTCGCCATCGGCTCTGTCGCCGCCGCGCTCGAGGTGCACGACGGCGTCGTGCGGGATGTGCGCCTGGCGTTCGGCGCGGTCGCCTCCCGCCCCTGGCGGGCGCACGCCGCCGAGCGCGCGCTCGTCGGCTCCCCGGCCGACGCGGAGCACTTCGCCGCCGCGGCGGACGCCGAGCTCGCCGCCGCCCGCCCGCTGCCCGACAACGCCTACAAGGTGACCCTGATGCGCAATCTCGTCGTGGCCGTGCTGACCGACCTCGCCCAGGAGGCCGCCCGATGACCACCACGCCCCTTCGCCCCGCCACGGCGGCCGGCGCGGTCGGCACCGCCCATCCCCGCGTGGAGGGCCTGGAGAAGGTCACCGGAGCCGCCCGCTACGCCGCCGAGTTCCCGCTCCCGGGCCTCGCCCACGGCTGGCTGGTCGTCTCCCGTGTGGCCCGTGGCCGGATCCGCTCCGTCGAGACCGGGCCCGTCCTGGCGATGCCCGGCGTCCTGGCCGTCCTCCACCATGGCAACGCACCCCGGCTCCGCACCGACTACGAGCGGCAGTTCGGCGCACACGACCAGACCGCGGCCGTCTTCCAGCACGACCGGGTGCCGCACGCGGGCTGGCCCGTCGCCCTGGTCGTCGCAGAGACGCCCGAACAGGCCCGCGAGGCCGCCGAGTCGCTCACCGTGACCTACGAGGAGGAGCCGCACGACATCGCCCTCACCGCGGACCGGCCGGAGGCCCGCACGGTGGACGACTACCTGCCCGGGGTGACGGAGAAGGGCGATCTGGAGGCCGAACTCGCCGCCTCCGCCGCCGTGGTGGACGCCGAGTACACCACTCCCGAGGAACACCACGCGATGATGGAGCCGCACGCGGCGACCGCGCGGTGGGAGGACGGCCGGCTCGACCTCCTCGACTCCAACCAGGGCACCACCTGGGTGCAGAGCGAACTGGCCGGCCTGTTCGCCCTGGACCCGGCCGACATCCGGGTGCGCTCCGAGCACATCGGTGGCGGATTCGGCAGCAAGGGCCTGCGCGCCCACCAGGTCGCCGCCGCGATGGCCGCCCGCGTCCTGGACAGGCCGGTGCGGGTCGTGCTGACCAGGCGTCAGATGTTCAGCCTCACCGGTCACCGCAGCCCCACCGTCCAGCGGGTCCGGCTCGGCGCCGACGCCGGTGGACGGCTGCGCGCCCTGGAGCACCGCACCCTCAACCACACCTCCACCGTCCACGAGTTCCTCGAACTCGCCTCCATCCCGGGCCGGGTGCTCTACGACGCGGACGCGCACCGCACGGCCTCGGAGCTGGTGCCCCTCGACGTGCCGTCGCCGACCTGGATGCGCGCCCCGGGCGAGGCGCCGGGCTCCTTCGCCCTGGAGTCGGCGCTCGACGAACTCGCCGAGAAGCTGGGCATCGACCCGATCGAGCTGCGGCTGCGCAACGACCCCGAGCGCGGCCCGGTCTCCGGGCTGCCGTTCGCCGGGCGCAACCTCGCCGCGTGCTTCCGCGAGGGCGCCCGCCGGTTCGGCTGGGCCGGCCGCGATCCGCGCCCCGGCGTGCGGCGAGAGGGCCGCTGGCTGCTCGGCACCGGCACCGCCGCCGCCTCCTTCGGCGCCGGGGCGGGGCCGTCCACGGCGAGCCTGACCGCCGAACCCGACGGCACCTTCACCGTGCGCATCGCGGCGGCCGACATCGGCACCGGGGCCCGTACCGCCCTCACCCTGGTCGCCGCCGACGCCCTGGAGGTGACACCCGACCGGGTGCGGGTGCGGATCGGCGACAGCGCCTTCGGCCCTGCGATGATCGCGGGCGGCTCCACCGGCACCCGCTCCTGGTCCTGGGCGGTCATGGCGGCCGCCCGGGAGCTGCGCGAACGGCTGGCGGCCGCCCCGGACATCCCGGCGGACGGCCTCACCGTGCGGGCCGACACCACCGAGGCGCTCGGCACCCTCTCCCAGAAGGAACGGCACTCCTTCGGCGCCCAGTTCGCCGAGGTAGCCGTCGATCCCGCCACCGGTGAGGTGCGGGTGCGGCGCATGCTCGGCATCTTCGCCGCCGGCCGCATCGTCAACCCGCTGACCGCCCGCAGCCAGCTCGTCGGCGGCATGACCTGGGGCCTGTCCATGGCCCTGCACGAGGAAGCGGTCCGCGACCCCGCCTTCGGCGGGCTCTACGGCGGCGACCTGGCCGGCTACCACATCGCCTCGCACGCCGACGTGCCGGCGATCGAGGCGGACTGGGTGGACGACCCGGACCCGGAGGACCCGGTCGGCATCAAGGGCATCGGCGAGATCGGCATCGTCGGCGCCGCGGCGGCCGTCGCCAACGCGGTCTGGCACGCCACCGGCGTACGCCACCGCCACCTGCCGATCCGACCGGACCGGGTGATCGCGGCGGGAGCCGTCGATGCTTGACATCGCCGGTGAGCTGAGCACCTGGCTGGACGAGGGCCGGCGCTTCGCGGTGGCCACCGTCTCCGGCGTCAGCGGCAGCGCCCCGCGCGGCCCCGGCGCCGCGCTCGCCGTCGACGAGGACGGCACGGTGATCGGCTCGGTGTCCGGTGGCTGCGTCGAGGGCGCGGTGTACGAGCTGTGCCTGCAGGCGCTCCGGGACGGCGTCCCGGTGCGCGAACGCTTCGGGTACAGCGACGAGGACGCCTTCGCCGTCGGACTGACCTGCGGCGGGGTCATCGAGGTACTGGTCACGCCGGTGGAGGAGGACCCGGCGGTCCGCGCCGCGGTGACCGCCGCCGCCCAGGGCGAGCCGGTGGCGCTCGCCCGCGTCGTCCGCGGCCCCGGACACCTGGTCGGCCGTGGCCTGCTGACACGGCCCGACGGCACCCGGCTGGGCGGCCTCGGCGGACCCGGCGAACTGGACCGGACGGCGGCCGAAGAGGCCCGTGCCCTGCTGGAGGCGGGCCGCACCAGCACGGTCGAGGTGGGGGAGGACGGCTCGCACTGCCCGGGCGGGGTCACCCTGCTCGTGGAGACGAACCTGGCCCCGCCCCGCATGATCGTCTTCGGTGCGATCGACTTCGCCGCGGCGCTGGTGCGGGCCGGGCGCTTCCTCGGCTACCACGTCACCGTCTGCGACGCCCGCCCGGTCTTCGCCACCCGGGCCCGGTTCCCCGACGCCCACGAGGTCGTGGTCGACTGGCCGCACCGCTACCTGCGGCGCACGAGGACCGACGGGCGGACGGTGCTGTGCGTGCTGACCCACGACGCCAAGTTCGACGTCCCGCTGCTGGTGGAGGCGCTGCGGCGGCCGGTCGCCTACGTGGGGGCGATGGGCTCGCGCCGCACCCACGCGGACCGCGAACGCCGGCTGCGCGCCGCCGGCCTCACCGACGCCGAGCTGTCCCGCCTGCGGTCGCCGATCGGCCTGGACCTCGGCGCCCGCACCCCGGAGGAGACGGCGCTGTCCATCACCGCGGAGATCGTCGCCGCGAGCCGGGGCGGCACGGGGCTGCCGCTGACCGTCTCCGGCACCCCGATCCACCGGCCCGCACCGGACCTTCCCGCACCGGGCCCGCCCGCGGAGGACCGTGACGCTGCCGCCGCCTGACGCGCGGGCCGGGAAGCCGGCTGCCGACGACATCGGCCGGAGCGCCCCGCCCGGGCCGGTCATGCCCTCGTGCCGAAGGCGGGGCCGGTCATGCCCTCGTGCCGAAGGCGGGGCCGGTCACGTCTGTCATGCCGAAGGGCCGGAGCGGAGAACGCTCCGGCCCTTCTCGTGCCATCGGCCCCGGGTGCGCCGCGGCCGCTCCCGTGCGGCTCAGGCCGCGGCCGGCGCAGCCGCGTGGCTCTGGATACGGGCGACGACCTCGGTCAGCTGCTCCGCCACCTCGGTGTCCTCGGCCGGGTGGGTCTCGGCGAAGCGCGTCACGGAGCCCGGGATGGAGAGCTTGATGTCCTCGAGCACCTTCGCGCCGGCGATGCCGGCCGCCTTGCGGGTCTCGTCCTGCGCCCACACGCCGCCGTACTGGCCGAAGGCGGTGCCGACCACGGCGACCGGCTTGCCGCTGATCGCACCGGCTCCGTACGGACGCGACAGCCAGTCGATGGCGTTCTTCAGCACGGCAGGGATGGTGCCGTTGTACTCGGGCGTGAACAGCAGCAGCGCGTCGGCGCTGCCGGCGGCCTCGCGCAGCTTCACCGCGGCGGCCGGGACGCTGCCCTCGACGTCGATGTCCTCGTTGTAGAAGGGGATGTCGGCCAGCCCCTCGTAGACGTCGACGCTGGTGCCCTCCGGCGCGAGCTTGACCGCAGCCTCGGCGAGCTGGCGGTTGTGCGAGCCGGCGCGGAGGCTGCCGACGAGGGCGAGGATGCGAACGGACATGAAGATCTCCTGGGAGGGGTGTGAAACAGGCCCTTAACAAGCGGACCGAGGTCCGGTTCTGTTGTAGCACTTTAACCGGACCGCGGTCCAGTTCTATTCCGATGCTTTACGCTGGCTTCATGTCCGCCGTTCAGCCGCCCACCCCGACGTCGCCGGAGCCCGTCGAAGCACAGGAACTGCTCCAGCTCGGCGCGGAGCCCGACCCCTGCCTGCGCGCCGACGCCGCACGCAACCGGGCGCGTCTGCTGGAGGCCGCCGCCCGCCTCGTCGCCGAGCGCGGCGCCGACTGCCTCACCATGGACGCCGTCGCCGCCGAGGCCAACGTCGGCAAGGGGACCGTCTTCCGCCGCTTCGGCGACCGGACCGGGCTGCTGTCCGCCCTGCTCGACCACTCCGAGCGCAAGTTCCAGGCCGCCTTCCTGAGCGGCCCGCCGCCGCTGGGACCGGGCGCACCGCCGGTGGAGCGGCTGCGCGCCTTCGGTCTCGCCATGCTGCGCCGCACCTCGGAGGAGCTCGAACTGCAACTGGCGGCCGAGCCCGCCGCGGACCGCCGCTTCACCGCACCGCCGCGCAGGGTGCTGCGCCACCATGTGACGCTGCTGCTGCGCGAGGCCGTGCCGGATGCGGACTCCGAGCTGCTGGCGCACACCCTGATGGCACCGCTGGACCCCGCGCTGGTGCACCACCTCACCCGGCAGTGCGGCATGCCGCTCAGCCGCCTGGAGGAGGCCTGGGTGGACCTGGTCGACCGGGTGACGGGCGGGGCCTGCCGGACCGCCGACGGGGACGGCCGGACCGCCGACGGGGACGGCCGGGCGGCGGACGGGGACGGCCGGGCGGCGGACGGGGACGGCCGGGCGGCGGACGGGGCCGACCGGGGTGCGGACAGGGCCGACCGGGGCGCGGACAGGGCCGACCGGGGTGCGGACAGGGCCGACCGGGGCGCGGACAGGGCCGTCTGACCCCTTGTGGCATCCCTCCCGCATCTGCCGACCGCGTCGCTCAACTCCCCCGGCTGAAGGCCCCGTTCGGGCTTCTGCTTAGATGCGGTACGTCATGGTGCAGATACCGAAACAATCCGCCCCTGCGTCCCCCGCACCGACGCGCTCGGTCCCCACGAGCGCCGATGTGGCCCGCCTGGCCGGCGTCTCGCGCGCGACCGTCTCCTACGTGCTGAACAACGCCGTCGCCGTCCGCATCAGCGAGCCCACCCGCCGCCGGGTCCGCGAGGCCGCCCGCGAACTCGGATACGTCCCGCACGCCGCGGCGCGCAGCCTGCGCGCGGGGCACAGCCGTACGGTCCTGATGCCCGCCCCCGCCTTCCCCGTCGGCCCCCTGTACAGCAGGTTCATCACCGAACTGCAGGAGGCGCTGGGCCGGCTCGACTACACCGTGGTGCAGTTCGGCACGACCGGCGGTCACGACGACGAGGCCGCCCGCGCCTGGGCCGAACTGAGGCCCGTGGCCGTCCTGGTGCCCGGCTCGGGTCTCGGACCCGGCGGCGTCGCGGTGCTCAAGCGCTCCGGCGCCCGCGCAGTGATCACCCTGGGTCCGGAGTCCGTCGAGGGCGCCCACGCCCTCCTGCTGGACCATGAGGTCGTCGGCCACAGCGCCGGCGCCCACCTCTTCGACCGCGGCAGGCGCCGCATCGGCGTCGTCGTCCCCCGTGACCGGGGCCTGGAGACGTTCTCCGCACCCCGCCTCGCCGGGGTGCGCGAGGCGCTGCACGGTACCGACGCCGAGGTCACAGAACTGCCCCTGGCCTACGACGAGGAGGCCGCCGCCCGGCTCGCCGCCCGCTGGCGCGACCTCGGCCTGGACGCCGTGTTCACCTACAACGACGAGTACGCCATGCTGCTGATGCGCGCCCTGCTCGACGAGGGCATCCGCATCCCCGAGGAGACCGCCGTGGTGGGCGCCGACAACCTGGTGCTCGGCCGGCTGCTGCGGCCCCGGCTGAGCACCGTCCACCTGGAACTGCCCTCCGGCTGCGAGCTGGCCGAGCTGGTCGACCGCGCCGTGCGCGACCCGGCCGCCGCGCCCGAGGCACACAAAGTGCTCGGCGCGACGGTGGTGCAGCGCGAGTCCAGCTGACGCGGCCTGCGGACCCGAGGACCGCATCCCCTCGGCGGGGACGCAACCGGCGGGAGGCTCAGGCGCCGTCGCCCGGTGCCTGCCCCTGGCCCTGCTGTGCCTGCTGCTCGGCGATCTGCCGGCGGACCTCGTCCATGTCCAGCTTGCGCGCCTGCCCGATGACATCGGTCAGCGCCGCCTCCGGGAGGGCACCCGGCTGGGCGAACACCGCGACCTGATCCCGGACGATCATCAGCGTGGGGATCGACTGGATCCCGAAGGCCGCGGCCAGCTCCGGCTGCGCCTCCGTGTCCACCTTGCCGAACACCAGATCGGGGTTCTCCTGCGCGGCCTTCTCGTAGACCGGGGCGAACTGCCGGCACGGCCCGCACCACTCGGCCCAGAAGTCGATCAGGACGAACTCGTTGTCCGTGACCATCTGGTCGAAGTTCTCCTTGGTGAGCTCAACGGTGCTGCTCATGGCGTGGTCCCTCTTCCTGGTGTCGGGTCGAGCCGTCGGCACAACACGGCCGGCCGGTCACGTATTCCGCGCCCCTACCCATGTGGCCACCGTGCACACCACCCACCAGACTGACGCCATGACGGAATCGCAATCGACGCACAACGCACCCATCGCCTACGACGTCGTGGTGCTCGGGGCCGGGCCCGTGGGGGAGAACGTCGCCGACCGCACCCGCGCGGCCGGCCTCACCACCGCCGTCGTGGAGAGCGAGCTGGTCGGCGGCGAGTGCTCCTACTGGGCGTGCATGCCCAGCAAGAGCCTGCTGCGCCCGGTCATCGCCCGCGCCGACGCCCGCCGCGTCCCCGGCCTGCGCCGATCCGTGCAGGGCCCCCTCGACACCGCGGAGGTCCTGGCCCACCGGGACTACGAGACCTCCGGCTGGGACGACGCCGGACAGGTCTCCTGGCTGGAGAGCATCGGCGCCGACCTGTACCGGGGGCACGGGCGGCTCACCGGCGAGCGCACGGTGACCGTCACCGGATCCGACGGCAGCCGCCGGGTCCTCACCGCCCGGCACGCCGTCGCCGTCTGCACCGGCAGCCGCGCCCGGCTGCCCGACCTGCCAGGACTCGACGAGATCGAACCGTGGACCAGCCGGGAGGCCACCAGCGCCAAGGCGGCACCCGGCCGGCTCGTGGTGGTCGGCGGCGGCGTGGTCGCCACCGAGATGGCCACCGCCTGGCAGGCCCTCGGCTCCCGCGTCACCCTCCTCGTCCGCGGCGGCGGCCTGCTGGCCCGCATGGAGCCCTTCGCCGGGGAACTGGTGGCCGAGGCGCTCGCCGAGGCGGGCGCCGACATCCGCACCGGCACCTCGGTGACCTCGGTGAGCCGCGAGAACGGCACGCTCACCGTGGTCACCGACAAGGGCGACCGCATCGAGGCCGACGAGATCCTGTTCGCCACCGGCCGCGCCCCCCGCACCGACGACATCGGCCTCGACACGATCGGCCTCGAACCGGGCTCCTGGCTCCCCGTGGACGACAGCCTCCGGGTGACCGGCCACGACTGGCTCTACGCCGTGGGCGACGTCAACCACCGCGCCCTGCTCACCCACCAGGGCAAGTACCAGGCCCGCATCGCGGGCGCCGCGATCGCCGCCCGGGCCGCGGGCGAACCCGTGGCGACCGACCCCTGGGGCGCGCATGTCGCGACCGCGGACGACGCCGCCGTCCCCCAGGTCGTCTTCACGGACCCCGAGGCGGCGGCCGTCGGCCTCTCCCTCGCCGAGGCGGAGCAGGCCGGCCACCGCGTCCGCGCCGTCGACGTCGACCTCGCCACCGTCGCCGGCGCCGGGCTCTACGCCGACGGCTACCGGGGCCGCGCCCGGATGGTCGTCGACGTGGAGGAGGAGATCCTGCGCGGAGTCACCTTCGTCGGTCCCGGCGTCGGCGAGCTCATCCACTCGGCCACCATCGCGGTCACCGCCCGCGTCCCGCTGCCCCGCCTGTGGCACGCGGTCCCCTCCTACCCGACGATCAGCGAGGTCTGGCTCCGCCTGCTGGAGGCGTACCGCGACAGCTGACGCGGAGGCCGGCCCTCCCGGCGGCGCCCGCGGCTCGCCCGGTGGGGCGCCGCCCCCTCTCGCGGCGCAGGCGGCGGCCGCCGGCCCCCGGTTCAGCCGGAGGGAGCCGTCGCCCCGCTCATGCGGAGGCCACCAGTTCCAGGTAGTCCTCGCTCCACAGGTCCTCCTCCGCCTCCGGCAGGAGCAGGACCCGGTCCGGGCGCAGGGCCGTGACGGCCCCTTCGTCGTGGGTCACCATGACGATCGCGCCCGGATAGGTGCCCACCGCCGTGAGCACCTCCTCCCGGGACGCCGGGTCGAGGTTGTTCGTGGGCTCGTCGAGCAGCAGCACGTTCGCCCCCGAGTGCACCAGCCCCGCCAGCGCCAGCCGGGTCTTCTCGCCGCCGGAGAGCACACCGACCGGCTTGTCCGCGTCGTCGCCGGAGAACAGGAACGACCCCAGCACACTGCGCACCTCACCGTCCGTCAGACCCGGAGCGACCGACGCCAGCTGCCGGCGCACGGTCAGGTCGGGGCGCAGGGTGTCGTGCTCCTGGGCGAAGTAGCCCAGCCGCAGCCCGTGTCCGTGCACCACCCTGCCCTCGTCCGGCCGCTCGTGGCCCGCCAGGATGCGCAACAGGGTCGTCTTGCCGGCCCCGTTGGGCCCCAGTACCACCAGCCTGGTGCCCCGGTCCACGGCCAGATCGACGCCGTGCAGCACCCGCTGCCCGCCGTACGCCTTGACGAGGCTCACCGCCCCGAGCGGGATCCGCCCGCAGGGCGCCGGCTCGGGCAGCCGGATCCGCGCCGTGCGCTCCTTGCGCCGCTCCGGTTCCAGCTCGGCCAGCAGACGGTCGGCGCGGCGGGCCATGTTGCGCGCGGCCACCGCCGTCGACACCCGGGCCCGCATCCGGTCCGCCTGGGCGTGCAGCGAGGCCGCCTTGCGCTCGGCGTTGGCCCGCTCCCGCGCGCGCCGCCGCTCGTCCGCCTCCTGCCGGGCCAGATACGTCTCCCAGCCGGTGTTGTGGACGTCCAGCGCGGCCCGCTGCGGATCCAGATGGAAGACCCGGTTCACCGTGCCGGCGAGCAGGGAGGTGTCATGACTGATCATCACCAGCCCGCCCCGGTGGTTCGTCAGAAAGCCGCGCAGCCAGTCGACCGCGTCCGTGTCGAGGTGGTTGGTCGGCTCGTCCAGCAGGAGCGTGTCGTGGCCCGCGAACAGGATGCGGGCCAGCTCCACCCGCCGTCGCTGGCCGCCGGAGAGCGCGGCGAGCCGCCGCTCCATCAGCGCCGACGGCAGCCCGACTCCGGCCGCGACCCGGGCGGCCTCTGCCTCCGCCGCGTACCCGCCGCGCGCCTGGAACTCGGCCTCGGCGCGCACGTACGCCCGCATCGACCGCTCGGTGCCGTCCGCCATCGCCTCCTCGGCCCGGCGCAACGCCCTCACGGCACGGTCGAGTCCGCGCGCGGACAGGATCCGGTCGGCGACGGTGACCGACTGGTCCGCGGCACGGGAGTCCTGCGGCAGGTGGCCGATGCCGCCGTGGGTGGTGACGGTCCCGGAGGCGGGCCGCAGGGTCCCGGCCAGGACGTTCATCAGGGTGGTCTTGCCGGCGCCGTTGCGCCCCACCAGGCCGACCCGGTCGCCGGGGGAGACGTGGAAGGACACGCCGGACAGCAGCAGACGCGCGCCCACGCGCACGTCGACATCACGAACGGTGATCATGGGATGACGCTCCGAACTGGCAAGAGGACACACGGGTGGCGTGAAAGCGGGTCCTCGGCTAAGAAGTTCGGGGCGTGGACATGCGGCCAAGGTAGCCGGGGCGGTGGGCCGGGCGCAGCCGGATTTTCCGCGGGTCCCGCCGGGGGAGTGGGCGAGTGCGCCGCGCGCCCGCCGTTTCGCCGGCAGGAAGGCGCGGGGTCGCCGATCGCAGTCAGTCGCAGTCGCCAAGGCGCCGCGGCGGACCGTCACCGCTCTCCGGGCTGCGTCGGTTCGCCGCGTCGGCCGGCCACGGCAGGCCGCCAGGGCAGTTCGAACCCCGGCGCCCGGGCACCTCCTCGGGTACCGGAGCC
>Ga0207873_1000574_pt1 | contig 39577 bp, 36 predicted proteins | sample BGWIniCompost_FD_187373 | JGI IMG/M metagenome (GOLD analysis project Ga0207873, IMG submission 187373) | Cellulose adapted compost microbial communities from Newby Island Compost Facility, Milpitas, CA, USA - BGW Initial Compost (SPAdes)... ... | reverse complement strand
CAGGTCCGTCGCCTTTCCCTTGCCTTCGTCACCCCACTGAGCACCGAGCAGCACAAGTGCGGGCACGCGCGTACACCCCTTCCGGGCGGGGCATGTCCATGGTCGAGGGCGTACGCGGAGGATCACCGCCGCGTGCACCGCGACCGTCGTTGGCCGCCAACCGTCGGACCGGATGCCCCGGAATAGACGAAGCCCCTGGGCGCACAGCGCAGCGCAAGGGGCTCTTGCACAAAGATGCTACCCGAGGAAGCGAGGCATGGCCGAGGTGGCGACATCCGCGACACACTCCGCGACGTCCTGGTCCGCTCCCGAACAGCTCCTGGTGGTCGTCGATCCGGTCGCCCGGCGCACTGACGGGGAGTCCGTGAGGATCGCGAAAGACGTGCTCAGCGCGGGTGCGGCCGGCACCAAGGTGTGTCTGCCGGACGGTCCGGAGGAGTTCGCCCGGGCGCTTCGGCGGCGCGGCTCGCGGCGGCCGGTGCTGGTCGGTGACGACCGGGCGCTGGTGCGGGCGGTGAGCCTGCTGCACCGGCAGCGCGAGCTGGCGGCGTGCGTGCTGTCGCTGGTGCCGGTGGGCGGCGCGCTGTCCCTCGCCCGCTCCCTGGGCGTGCCGACCAGTGCGGTGGCGGCGGCGCGGGCCGTGCTGGACGGGGCCGAGCGGCGGATGGACCTGCTGGTGGACGACAGCGACGGGGTGGTGCTGGGCCGGCTGCGGATCCCGCCGCTGGGTGCGGGGGTCGGGCGGGAGGAGTCCGGGGCGGGCCGCCCCTGGCTGCGGACCTGCCAGTCGCTGGTGCGCACCCTGGTGCCGGCCCGGCCGTCCCGCCTGGTCACGGCCGCGCCCGACGCGGGACCGTCACACCTGCGCGTGGAGGTCGACGGCGACATGCTGGTCGATCTCCACCAGCCGGTGGACTGCGTCCAGGTGAGCCCGGCAGCCCCGGGCCGGGCCCGCGTGGAGGTCCGCCCCGCCGGGGCGCCCCCGCTCCTGGCGGAGGGCCGCACGGTCACGGTCTCCGGCGCCCACTTCCGCTACCGCGCCGACGCTCTGACCTCCGGCCCCGTCCGCACCCGGACCTGGGAGGTGAGAGAGGGCGCCTGGGGCCTGACGGTACCGGCGCCCGGATAGCCCCACCGGTCCGGCGGACGATCAGGGAGCCTGGAGGCCGGCGGTGCCGCCCGGCCATGACTGTCATGGTGCGCCACCCTGCGGACGGACCAGCCGCCACTCGGCGCAGCCGATCAGTCACGCGTGGAGGTGCCGGAGCCGAATCGCTGCTCACGGTGCTCGCGCCAGCGTTCCATCATCGCGGCGACCTCCTTCTCCACGAACTCGAAGAAGGCCAGGGTCTCGGTGAGGCGCCGGCCCGCCGGGGTGGTGGGGCCGAGGCTGGTGACGCCCTCGCGGAGGGCGTCCTCCCAGCGCCGGAGGATCGCCTCGCGGTTGGTGAGGGCCTCGTACCACTGGTCGCCGTGGACGCGGTACCGCTCACGGCGGGAGCCGGGCTCGCGCTCACGGGAGATCATGTGGACCTGGGCGAGGTAGCGCACCGCGCCGGACACCGCGGCGGGTGAGATCTTCAGCTGCTCGCCCAGCTCCGACGAAGTCAGGGCGCCGGTGTCGGAGGCGAGCAGGGCCGCGAAGACGCGGGCGGGCATGCGCGGCAGGCCGGCCTCCACCAGCTGTGCCGCGAAGTGCTCCACGAAGCGGGAGACCGCCTCCGGGTCCCGGCCGTCCGCGCCGGTCGCCCCTGCCGCCGCCTGTGTCATGCCTCGATCACTCCCCTCCTACGGCTGCCGCGCCGAGGCTGCTCCTCCGTTCGCAACCCTAACCGCCAGTACAGTCACTTCTGTATCTTCACAAATTTCTGAAAGAAGCGTACGTTCCGGAGCATGACCAAGGCCATCACCGTCTCCGGGCTGCACAAGTCGTTCGGCCGCACCCGTGCCCTCGAGGGCCTCGACCTGGACGTCGAGTCCGGCGAGGTGCACGGCTTCCTCGGCCCCAACGGCTCGGGGAAATCCACCACCATCCGCGTCCTGCTCGGCCTGCTGCGCGCCGACTCGGGCGCCGTCCAGGTCCTCGGGCGCGACCCGTGGACGGACGCCGTGGAGATCCACCGCCGGATCGCCTACGTCCCCGGCGACGTGACGCTCTGGCGCAACCTCTCCGGCGGCGAGGTCATCGACCTCTACGGACGCCTGCGCGGCGGCCTGGACGCGCGCCGCCGCGCCGAGCTGATCGACCGCTTCGAGCTGGACCCGACCAAGAAGGGCCGCACCTACTCCAAGGGGAACCGGCAGAAGGTCGCCCTGGTCGCCGCGTTCGCCTCCGACGTCGACCTGCTGATCCTGGACGAGCCGACCTCCGGGCTCGACCCGCTGATGGAGGAGGTCTTCCAGAGTTGCGTCGCCGAGGAGCGGGACCGCGGCCGGACCGTGCTGCTGTCCTCGCACATCCTCAGCGAGGTGGAGGAGCTGTGCGACCGCGTGAGCATCATCCGCAAGGGCCGGACCGTGGAGAGCGGTTCGCTGGCCGACCTGCGCCACCTCACCCGCACCAGCGTGAGCGCCGAGCTCGCCGGCCCGCCCGACGGCCTCGCCGCCCTGCCCGGCGTCCACGACCTGGAGGTGCGCGGCAACCGGGTCCGGCTCCAGGTCGACACCGACCGGCTGGACGCCGTACTGCGCTCGCTCACCGACTCGGGCGTACGCTCGCTGACGTCCACGCCGCCGACGCTGGAGGAGCTGTTCCTGCGTCACTACCAGAAGGACGCCACCGCGTCCGCCGGGGCGGTGGCCCCATGAGCAGTACCTCGTCCGCGTTCTCCGCCTTCGCGGTGCGCCCCGCCGCCGCGCGGCAGCTCGCCGGCACCGGCACCCTGCTCCGCCTCGCCCTGCGCCGTGACCGTCTGCTCATCCCCGTCTGGATCGCGGTGAACGCCCTCATGGTGCTGTCCATGCCGGGCACCCTGGACAGCCTCTACGGCACACCGGCCGAACGCGCCGACCTGGTCCGGCAGATGGAGACCAACTCCTCCCTGCGCGCGATGACCGGCCCGGTCTTCGGCGACTCCCTCGGCGCGCTCACCGCCTGGCGGGCCGGCGTCTACGCCGCCGCCCTCGCCGCCGTGATGAGTCTGCTGATCGTCGTACGCCACACCCGCGACGAGGAGGAGAGCGGCCGTCAGGAGCTGGTGGCGTCCGGGACCGTGGGCCGCCGGGCCCCGCTGACGGCAGCTCTGCTGACGGCAGCCGTCGCCGACGCCGCGCTGGCCCTGCTGCTCGCCGCCGGCCTGTCCGGCCAGGGCGCCACGGGCGCCGTCGCCTTCGCCCTCGGCGTCGCGGGCACCGGCATGCTCTTCGCCACGGCCGCGGCGGTCCTCGCCCAGCTCACGGAGAGCGCCCGCCTGGCCCGGGGCCTGACGGCCGGCCTGCTGGGGGCGGCCTTCGTGCTGCGGGCGGCCGGCGACTCGGCGACCGCCGACGGCTCCTCCCCTCTCACCTGGCTCTCGCCGCTGGGCTGGCAGGAGAACCTCCGCCCCTTCGCCGCCGAACGCTGGTGGGTCCTGCTGCTCATCGCCGGTGCCGCCCTGCTGCAGGGCGCGGTGGCCTACGAACTCACCGGCCGCCGCGACCTCGGCATGAGCTTCCTGCCGACCCGCCCCGGACCGGCCACCGGCCGCCTCGGCACGGCCGGTGCGCTCGCCTGGCGTCTGCAGCGCGGCGGCCTCCTCGGCTGGAGCATCGGGTTCCTCCTCGCCGGGCTGGTGTACGGCGGGATGACCGAGGGCGCGGCGGATCTCGTCGGCGACAACGAGCAGGCGCGGCGGATCATCGAGCGGATGGGCGGCCAGGCACAGCTCACGGACGCCTTCGTCGCCTCGATGACCGGCATGCTGGGCCTGGTCGCCGCGCTGTACGTCGTCGGCGCGGTGCTCCGCCTCACGGGGGAGGAGACCTCCGGCCGGGCCGAACCGGTGCTGGCCTGCGCGGTCGGCCGGCTCCGCTGGGCCGCCGGCCACCTGGTCATCGCCTTCGGCGGCGCGGTCTGGATCCTGCTGCTGGCCGGAGCCGGATACGCCCTGGCCTACGGCAAGGACCCGGGCGGAGTCCTGGGCGCCTGCCTGGTCCAGGTCCCGGCGGTGTGGGTGATCGGCGGCGCGGCCGTCCTGCTGCACGGCCTGCTGCCGAGGGCGGCGGTGGCAGCGGCGTGGGGCGCGGCCGGCGCGGTCCTCCTCCTGGGCTGGGTCGGCCCGGCCCTCGACCTGCCCCGGTCCGTCCTGGACCTCTCCCCCTTCGGCCACCTGCCGAAGGTGCCGGGGGCGGAGATGAGCTGGGGCCCGCTGGTGGTGCTGTGTCTGATCGCGGCGGTCCTGGTGGCCGCGGGCCTCGCGGCCTTGCGACGCCGCGACATGACGACATAGACGCCGGCCGATCGGCACGACATGGACGCCGGCCGGTCGCCGACCCCCGGAGACCGGGTCAGACCTCGACCTCCAGCCCCTCCAGGCCCCGGATCACGAAGTTCGGCTTCCGCTTCGGCTCCGCCACCGGCTTCAGCCCCGGGGCCTTCCTCAGCAACGCCCCCATGGACGCCGCCAGTTCGATGCGCGCCAGAGGTGCACCGATGCAGTAGTGAATCCCGGCGCTGAAGGAGATGTGCGGGTTGTCGCGGCGGGTGATGTCCAGGGTCCCGGGGTCGGTGAAGACGGCGGGGTCGTGGTTGGCGGAGCCGAAGAGCAGCGCCAGCTCGGAACCACGGGGGACGACCGTGCCGTCGATCTCGATCTCGTCCAGCACCCAGCGCTCGAAGAGCTGCAGCGGGGTGTCGTAGCGCAGCAGCTCCTCGACCGCCGAGGGGACGAGGGAGTGGTCCGCGCGCAGGGCCGCCAGCTGCCCGGGGTTGCGGAACAGGGCCCACCAGCCGTTGACCGTGGCGTTCACCGTGGCCTCGTGGCCCGCGTTCAGCAGGAGCACACAGGTCGAGATCATCTCCTGCTCGGTGAGCCGGTCCTCCTCGTCGTGCGCGGCGATCAGCCCGGAGATCAGGTCGTCGCCCGGCTCCTTGCGGCGCTCGGCGATCAGCCCCCGCAGGTAGTCCGAGAACTCGATCGACGCCCGCACCGCCCTGCGCGCCGCCTCCTCGGACGGGTTCAGCTCGTACATCCCGCAGATGTCCGCCGACCAGGGCCGCAGCGGCCCCCGGTCCGCCTCCGGGATGCCCAGCATCTCGGCGATCACCGCCACCGGCAGCGGCTCGGCGACGTCCCTCAGCAGATCGCCCCCGCCCGCGGTGACCAGCCGGTCCACCAGCTCACCGGCCAGCTGCTCCACATACGGCTTCAGCCGCTCCACCGTCCGCGGTGTGAACGCCTTCGACACCAGGCGCCGGATGCGGGTGTGGTCCGGCGGCTCCAGGTCGAGCATCCCGTGGTCGTTGAGGGTGTGGAACGGCTCGTGCTCCGGCGGTGGCGGCGTGCGCCCGAACTCCTCATGGCTGAAGCGGTGCAGGTACGTCCGGCCCAGCCGGCGGTCCCTGAGCAGCGCGGAGACGTCCGCGTGGTGCGGCACCAGCCACTGGTTCGTCGGCTCGAACCAGTGCACACGCCCCTGGGCGCGCAACTCTGCGTAGGCGGGGTACGGGTCGGCGACGAACGCCGGGTCCCACGGATCGAAGGCTGCCATGCAGGGACGCTAGCCCCAAGGTGCCGAGGCCGGCCAGAGGGCTCGGAGCGGGGAGTCTGCGACCGCCCCGGACTCCCCCGGTGCTCACCCCGGCGTCACCAGGCGGGCCTCGTAGGCGAAGACCGCTGCCTGGGTGCGGTCGCGGAGGCCGAGTTTGACCAGGATGCGGCTGACATGGGTCTTGATGGTGGACTCGGCGACGACCAGGCGTTCGGCGATCTCCGCGTTGGACAGGCCCTGGGCGATGAGGACCAGGACCTCCGTCTCGCGTTCGGTGAGGTCGCCGTAGGCCGCCTGGGCGGAGGGCATCAGGCGCGGGGCCTCGGAGAGCTTGGAGAACTCGGTGATCAGGCGCTTGGTGACCGAGGGGGCGAGGAGGGCCTCGCCGGAGGCCACGACCCGCACCCCGTCGGCGAGCTGGCGGGCCGAGGCGTCCTTGAGGAGGAACCCGGAGGCCCCGGCGCGCAGTGCCTGATAGACGTACTCGTCGAGGTCGAAGGTGGTCAGCACCAGGACCTTCGCCGCGCTGTCCGCCGCGACGATCTCCCGGGTCGCCTCGATGCCGTTCAGCTCGGGCATGCGGATGTCCATCAGGACGACGTCGGGGGCGAGTTCGCGGACCTTGCGCACCGCCTCGCGCCCGTTGACCGCCTCGCCCACCACCTCGATGTCCGGCATCGCGTTCAGCAGGACCGAGAAGCCCTCGCGCACCATCATCTGGTCGTCGGCGACCAGCACCCGGATGGTCATGCGTCCTCTCCCGCGCGTTCCGCCGCCGTGACCGGCAGGAACACCGTCACCTCGTAGCCTCCCTCGGGCGTCGCGCCCGCCGTCATCTCGCCGTTCAGCATGGTCACCCGCTCCCGCATGCCGGTGATGCCGTGGCCGGCGCCGGGGGACGGTTTCACCAGGGCCGGGTTGGGCGGCGGGCCGTTGACGATCCGCAGGCCGAGCCCGCCGAGGACGTACCCGATCTCCACCCGCGCAGCGGCCCCGGGCGCGTGGCGCAGGCTGTTGCTGAGCGCCTCCTGCACGATCCGGTACGCCGACAGCTCCACGCCCTGCGGCAGCTCCCGCACCGCCCCGGTCACCACCTTCTCCACCTCCAGACCGGCGTCGCGCACATTGGCGAGCAGGCCGTCCAGGTCGGCGAGGGTGGGCTGCGGGGCGTCCGGTGCCTCGTAGTCCTCGGCACGGACCACACCGAGCACCCGGCGCAGCTCGGTGAGCGCGGCCACCGCGTTCTCCCGGATGGTGACGAACGCCCGCTCCAGCTCGGGCGGCGGGTTCTCCACCCGGTAGGGCGCGGCCTCCGCCTGGATGGCGACCACCGACATGTGGTGGGCGACCACGTCGTGCAGCTCCCGGGCGATGGTGGTGCGCTCCTCCAGCAGGGTGCGCCGGGAGCGTTCGTGCGCGGTGACCGTCTGCTGGGCGGTCACCTCCTCCTCGGCCGCCCGCCGGATGTGCCACACGGACACCGACAGCAGGGCCAGCGCGGAGAGGAAGAGCATGGGCGCGCTGACGGTGTAGTCGCGGCCGCCGCCGAGGACGGTCTCCGCGAGGAAGCCGTACAGGGCGGTGAGCGCCCACATCCAGGCGGCGGTGCGGGGCCGGGTCCGTATCGCGACGACGATCAGCACGGAGAGGTGGCAGATGAACGCGCCGGGCATCCAGGGCCAGTCGCGCCAGCCGCTGAGCACCGACACCACCGGCGTGGCCGCCATCGAGAGCCAGAAGGCGCCGACCGGGCGGAGCAGAGTCATCAGGACGGGCACCGCACACACCACTCCGGTGAGCAGCGCCAGCAGGCCCTGGACGCCGTAGCTCTCCACCGAGCCGACCCAGAAGGCCAGCAGCGCGGCGGCCGACACCGCGGCGTGCGGCCCGTAGCCGCGCAGCGGGCGGGGCAGCAGGCGGGTCAGCCGGCCGTTCGCCGCGGTGCGGGGCAGCGGACGGTAGGCGAAGGCGTCGTCGATCAGGTCCTTGCGCAGTCCGCGCAGGGCGTTCTGCGCCAGCTGGAACTCGGGGCTGCGCTGCGCGGCCCCGTCCCCCGCGGAGCGCGGGGAGCCGGGCGGTCCCGGGGAGGGCGTGTGGGTCGTGTCGGTCACGGTTGCCACCGTAGGCCGAACGGGTGGCCGGGGTCGTCCCCGGTGAGAGGGGTTCTGCGGGGTCCGTCGGAAGTACTACTGCGGCCACCTGCGGCGATGACGGCCCGCCTCATGGATGAGCGGGTGGCTCAGGAGTCCGACAGCTCTCCAACAGCCCCGGGGGCCTCAGTAGCCCGAGGGGCGGACCAGGCCGGACTCGTAGGCGAAGACCGCCGCCTGGGTCCGGTCCCGCAGTCCCAGCTTCACCAGGATCCGCCCCACATGCGTCTTCACCGTCTGCTCGGCGACGACGAGCCGCTGCGCGATCTCCGCGTTGGACAGCCCCTGGGCGATCAGCGCCAGCACCTCCGTCTCGCGTTCGGTGAGGCTGCCGACGCGTTCCTTGAGCGGGGAGCGGGGGCGGGCGTCCAGCCGGGAGAACTCGGCGATCAGCCGGCGGGTGATGGCGGGTGCGAGCAGCGCGTCCCCCGCGGCGACCACCCGCACCGCCTCGGCGAGCTGCTCGGCGGAGGCGTCCTTGAGGAGGAACCCGGAGGCGCCGGCGCGCAGGGCGTCGTAGACGTACTCGTCGAGGTCGAAGGTGGTCAGCACCAGCACCCGGATGTCCGGATGGGCGCCGGTGATCCGGCGGGTGGCCTCGATACCGCCCAGCTCGGGCATCCGGATGTCCATCAGCACCACGTCGGGGGTGACCTCGGCGGCCTGGGCGACCGCGTCGCGTCCGTCCACCGCCTGGCCGACGACCTCGATGTCGGGCTGGGTGTTCAGGAGCACGGTGAAGCCCTGCCGGACCATCTGCTGGTCGTCGGCGATCAGTACGCGGATCATGCGGTGTCGTCCTCGGGTAGCCGGGTCATACGGTGCCGTCCTCGGGTGGCCGGGTCCTGCGGTGCCGTCCTCGGGTGGCCGGATCACGCGGTGCCGTCCTCGGGCAGCAGGGCCACGACCTGGTAGCCGCCGTCGGCCGAGGGTCCGGCGGTGAGGCTGCCGCCGAGCATCATGGCCCGTTCGCGCATGCCGAGCAGACCGTGCCCGGCACCCGAGGACGGCGGTGCCGTGCCGGTGGGCCGGGTGTTGGTCACCTCCACCCGCAGCGCGTGCGGCCGGTAGGCGAGCGCGACGCGGGCGGTGGCGCCGGGGGCGTGCCGCAGCACATTGCTCAGCGCCTCCTGCACGATCCGGTACGCCGACAGCTCCACGCCGGGCGGCAGCGGCCGGCGCTCCCCGGTGATCTCGGTGGTGACGGCGAGCCCGGCGGCCCGGGTGTTCTCCACCAGGGTGCCGAGCCGGTCGAGGGTCGGCTGCGGGGAGTGCGGGGCCTGGTCCGGGTCGCCCTCGGATCCCTGCGGGCCCGGGTGCTCGGAGCGCAGGACGTCCAGGACGCGGCGGAGTTCGGTGAGCGCCTCGACCGCGTTCTGGCGGATGCCGGCGAGGTTCTCCCGCAGCTCCTCGGACGGGTTGTCGGTCAGGTGGGGGGCGACCTGGGCCTGGATGGAGATGACCGACATGTGGTGGGCGACCACGTCGTGCAGCTCCCGGGCGATGCGGCTGCGCTCCTCCAGCAGGGTGCGCCGGGAGCGCTCCTCCGCGGTGAGGGTGGTCTGCTGCACCAGTTCGGCGCGTGCCTCGCGGCGCCCGCGCAGGGCGGAGCCGAGGAGCACGACGACGGCGTAGAGGATGACGGCGATCTGGCCGGTGGCCAGGTAGTTCACCCCGCCGATCAGGCCCTGCAGCACATAGGTGGCCAAGGCGGTGAGCGCCAGCGCCTCCGCGGCCACGCGGGTGCGGACCCGCAGGGCGAGCAGCAGCAGGACGAACAGATGCGCGACGATCCCGGCGGAGGTCCAGGGCCAGCTGAACTCGTAGCCGCCGGGCTCCATCCCGGCCCGTACCGCGAGCGCGCAGACCACCATGGTGAGCAGCGACAGCCACCAGGCGGGGACCGGCCGCCACAGCGCGAGCACCATCGCGCCCGCCTGGCCGGCGGCGAAGATCAGCGCGGTGCCGGCGCCGAGCGTGCCGTGTTCGCGCAGCTGGGCGGCGTCCCCGATCAGCACGCCGAGCGCGGCCAGACACACCACGCCGTGCGGCAGCCAGCGCACCCATACGGAGGGCGGCAGCGGGTCGGCCCGCCAGGTCCACAGATCGTCCCGCAGTGCTCCCAGCCACCGCCGGACGAGCCCCTCCCCCTTGTTCGTCACACGGTCCAGCCTAGACATGGCGTACGTCCTTCCCGGGGTGGTGCGTGCGCACGACACGGGAGCGGGCGCGCGGCCCGCCGGGGTCCTTCCGTTCGCCCGTTCCCCGCTCCCAGGAGTGGAAGGCGGCCCAGCAGACGGCGAGGGCGCAGGCGAACACCGGCAGCCACAGCAGGCGGTCGGCGACCCAGCCGAGGTGGTCGGGCCGGGTGTGCAGGCCGGGCCGGCTGCCGAGGGGCAGGGTCATGGCGGTCGTCGCCATCAACGCGGTCTGGTGCCACAGGAAGAGCGTCATCGCGGACAGATTGACCAGCGCCACCGCGGCCCAGGCGAGGGGCCGGCGCAGGGCGCGGGCGAGCGGGGCGCGCAGCAGCAGCGCGAGACCGCACTGGGCGAGCCCGAAGGTGACGGCGGCGAGGGTCGGCGGGTCGAGATTGGAGACGGCGGCCCCGGGGACGCCGACCATGGCCGCCGGATAGCCGGCCAGGGCGACCAGCGCGGCGGTCGCCGCCGCGCCGCAGACCAGGAGGATCCAGCCGGAGCGGCGGCGGTCCAGTTCGCCCCGGCTCCAGGCGGCGCCCAGGGTGTAGGGCACCAGCCAGCCGGCGGCGACGTTGATCCAGCCGAGGGCCCCGGGGGCGCCGAGGCCGAAGCGCAGCAGGTCGACGTGGAGGACGACGGCGAGCGGCCACAGCGGGTGGAGCCGGGTCAGCAGCGGGGTGGCCGCGGTGAGCACGGCGAAGACCAGCAGGAACCACAGCGGGGACAGGGCGAGCTTCACCAGGGTGCGGGTGGTGGCGAACTCCACGCCCGACAGCAGCAGCGCGACCGCGACCGCCGTCCACAGGGCGAGGACGGCGACGACCGGTTTGAACAGCCGGACCATCCGGCCGCGCAGCCAGTGGTGGTACGGGACGCCGCGGGCGCGCGCCGAGGCCAGCGAACGGGTCGCCACATGGCCGCCGACCAGGAAGAACACGGCGAGGGTCTGGAACACCCAGGAGACCGGGGCCAGCCAGGGCAGATGCTGCAGCGGGCTCGCGGTGCGCAGCGTGCGGCCGTCCCCGACCAGGGCGGTGACCAGCCAGTGGCCGAGGACCACACCGAGCACGGCGAAGGCGCGCAGGGCGTCGACGGCGCGGTCGCGGTGGGCGGGCGTGGCGGCGTCGATGCGGGCGGCCGGCCCGGTCCGCCTGGTCGGCCCGGTCGGGGCCGTCGAGGTGTTGCGGGCGGTCGGGTCACTCATGGGTCGCACCGCCTCGTGCCTCTGGGTCCCGCTCGCCGGCGCCCGCCCCCTCGAACACCACCGCGCCGGTGTCGCCCAGCACGATGCGGGTGAGGTTGGTCAGGGACGGGGAGCCGGGCGTGAAGTAGTCGCTGTGGCCGCCGTCGCCCGCCGTGAAGACCCGGGCGCCGAAAGCCGGGGAGACCGGGTCGGTGCCGAAGCCGACGGTGATGCCGAGGAGTCCGGCGCTGAGATGCGGGACGTGCTCCACCCAGTCGTCGGCCCCCCGGGCGGCCCAGACGCGGGCGGGGGTGCCCAGGTCGGCGGCGGTACGGGCGCCGGTGCCGGGGCTGCCGAGGAGGACGAGGTCGTCGACGCCCGAGGACGCGGCCCGGGCGCAGACGACGGAGCCGTAGGAGTGGCAGAGCAGGGATACACGGGGGTCTCGCGGGCCGGTGAGGGTGCGCACCGTGCGCAGGAATGCCCGGAGTCGGGGTGCCGCCCGTTCGGCGCGGGTCGTGGTGGCGACCGCCGAGCTGACGGTGCCGGGGGTCTCGTAGCCGAGCCAGGCGACGACGGCGACGCGGGTGCCCGCGGGCGCCTCGCGGATGAGGCTCCGGTACAGGGAGAGGGCGGTGCTGCGGAAGCGGTCGTAGGTGTCGATGCCGGTGTCCGAGCCGGGGACGAGGACGGCCACCCGGTGCGCCGCCGTGAGGTCGCCGAACACCTCGGTGACCAGACCGGAGCCCCGGCCGTCGAAGGCGAGCAGCTGCCGCGCCGGGTGCGCGATCCTGCGGTCGGCGGCGGCCCGGCCGCGGGCGCCGTACGCGGCCGCCATCCGCGCGGCCTCGGCGGCGTTGGCGCGGTGGGCCGCGTAGACGGTGTCCAGCGTGGCCGGGGTGGGGGCGCCCACGGCCGCGGGGGCGGGCGCGGGGATGCGCGCCCCGGCCGCGGCGGAGAGCGGGAGCGCCACGGCGCCGGCGATCAGCGCGGCGAGCAGGGTGCGGTGGAGCCGGCCGGGGGCCGGGCCCCGTCGCCGCCGTCCCTGCGCGCCGCCGGTCCTGAGCGCCCCGTACGTTCCCCGTTTCACGGTGGTCTTCCTCCCCCGGCCCGTCCTTCGGGCCTGTCAGGCAAGGAAGTTAGGGAGGCCGGCCGGTAGTCCGCGTCCCACCGGAGGGCTCACCTCCGGGGTAGCTCTCAGGTATGACGGGTCTCATCACGCCGGCCGGGTACCGCGGTTCTCACCACGCCAGTTGGGCGATCTCCTCCGCCACCACCGCGCAGGCGTCGGCCGCCGGGTCGATCAGCGGGAAGTGGCCGACGTCCTCGAGCAGCGTCACACCGACCACCTCGCCCGCCTTGGCGGCCGCGTCCGCGTAGGCCTCGGCCACCGCCTGCGGCACGTCGATGTCGCGCCTGCCCTGCACCAGGGTGGTGGCGATGCCGGTCGGCACCAGCAGCGCGGGGTCGGCGTACGGCTGCCGCTCGGCGAACCCGGCGTCACCGCCGAGGAACTGGCGCACCGCGCCGCCGCACACCTCCAGCTTGTCGGCGACGGCGAAGTCCGCGATGGGAGCGAGGGCGACCACACCGCGCAGGGGGGCGGGCCGGTCGGTGCGCCAGGGCGCGTCCTCGGGGAGCAGGTGGCGGGCGGCGGCCCACAGCGCGAGGTGGCCGCCGGCGGAGTGGCCGGTGAGCACGATCCGGCCCGCGTCGGCCTGCGGCAGATGCTCCCGGACCAGCGCGGGCAGCGCGTCGACGGCGGCGGCCACGTCGTCCAGGGTGTCCGGCCAGCGGCCCGCCACCGGGTCGCCCTCGCCCGCCTCCGCCGCGCCCCTGCGGTACTCGATGCTGGCCACGGCGAAGCCCCGGCGGGTGAGGAAGGCGGCGAACGGGCTGATGTGCCGCCGGTCGTACGGTGCCCGCCACGCGCCGCCGTGCAGTACGGCCACCACGGGGGCGGGCCGGCCGGCCGCGCCCTCGGCGCGCGGGACGTAGAAGTCGATCACCTGGTCCGGGTCGTCGCCGTAAGCCGCCGTGGCGTCGGGGTCGACGGGCGGATGGGAGAGGGCCGACTTCTCCTCGGCGGCGGCCCTGGCGGTGTCTGCGGCGGCGTTCGCGGCGTCCGACATGTCCCAACCTTCCAGCAATGCAACCTACTTGGTGGACCGGCGAAGAGATCGGCCGTCGAGCCGGGACGGTATCAGGCCAGGCACCCGCGCCGGCATGCGGATGTCACGCTCGGTCACCCGGCGAGGGGGCCGCCCCGGCGTCACCGCGACGGCCCCCTCGGCGAGGAGCACCTGCCGGCTACTGCCCGGCCAGCACCCCGGCCAGCACCCGGGCCGCCCGCTCCACGTCCGCGAAGCCGACGTACAGCGGGGTGAAGCCGAAGCGCAGCACGTCCGGGTGGCGGAAGTCGCCGACCACGCCCCGCTCGATCAGCCGGGGCATGACCTCGGCCGCGTCGTCGCAGCGCAGCGCGATCTGGCTGCCCCGTTCGCGGTGCTCACGGGGTGTCACGCACTCCACCCGCCCCTCGGGGACGTACTCGCCGACGCACTCCAGGAAGAAGTCCGTCAGGGCCAGGGACTTGGCCCGCACCGCCTCGATCGGCACCCCGTCCCAGACCTCCAGCGCCGCCTCCAGGGCGAGCATGGAGAGGATGTCCGGAGTGCCGACCCGGCCGCGCAGCGCGCCCTCGGCCGGTTCGTACCGCGTCCGCATGCCGAAGGGCTCAGCGTGGGAGTTCCAGCCGGGCAGCGGCGAGTCGAAGGAGTCCTGCAGCTCGCGGCGGACGTAGAGGAACGCCGGTGAGCCGGGGCCGCCGTTGAGGTACTTGTAGGTGCAGCCGACGGCGTAGTCCACGCCGTGCTCGTCCAGACCCACCGGCAGGGCGCCCGCGCTGTGGCACAGGTCCCAGACGACGTACGCACCCGCCTCGTGCACGGCGGCCGTGAGGCCCGGCAGGTCGTGCAGCCGGCCGGTGCGGTAGTCGACGTGGTTGAGCAGCACCGCGGCGGTGCGTTCCCCGACCGCCTCCGGCACCTCCGCCGGGGTGACGCTCCGCAGGGTGCATTCGGTCATCCGGGCGGCCGAGTGGGCGATGTAACCGTCCGTCGGGAAGGTGGTCGCGTCGACCAGGATCTCGGTGCGGTCCGGGTCGGCGAGCTCGGCCCGCCGCTGCGCGGCCACCAGCGCCTTGAAGACGTTGACGCTGGTGGAGTCGCCGACCACGATCTGCCCGGGCGCCGCCCCGACCAGGGGTGCGATCCGGTCGCCGATCCGCTCGGGCGCCGTCCACCAGCCGCTCTCCGTCCAGGAGCGGATGCGCAGTTCGCCCCACTGCCGGCGCACCACGTCCGCCACCCGGCCGGGAACGGCCGCGGGCAGCGCGCCCAGCGAGTTCCCGTCCAGGTACACCACGTCGTCGAGCACGAACTCGGCGCGCTTGTGGGCCAGTTCGTCGGCGCCGTCCAGCTTCCCGGCCCGCGCGCTCAGCTCGGCCCGCCTGCTGTCTGTCGGCTCGGCCGGCGGCTGCGGCGCACCGGCCCGCGTCGTCGGCTCAGACATGGGACCGCGCCGTCCACAGCTCGGGGAAGACGTTCTTCCGCGCCCGCTTCTCCAGCCAGGCCACCCCGGCGGAGCCGCCCGTGCCGGGCTTCGCGCCCATCGCACGCCGGGTGGCGACCAGGTGGTCGTTGCGCCAGCGCCACACCAGTTCGGCGACGTCGGTCAGCGCCTCGCCGAGGCGGGCCGGCTCGTCGTGCTCGTCGCCCGCGTAGATGTCCGCCCACACCCGCTCCACCCCGGGCGAGGCCTCGTAGCGCTGCGACACGTCCCGGTTCAGCACCTCCTGCGGCACCGGGTGCCCGCGCCGCGCCAGCAGCCGCAGCACCTCGTCGTACAGGCTGGGCTCGTGCAGGGCCTTCTCCAGCTCGGCGTACGCCCGCGGGGAGCCCCGGTGCGGGACCAGCATCGACGCGGACTTCTCACCGAGCAGGAACTCCAGCCGCCGGTACATCGCCGACTGGAAACCGGAACCCTCGCCGAGGGAGGACCGGTAGGAGTTGAACTGCTGCGGGGTGAGCTGGGCGAGCGGCGTCCAGCTGCCGTTCAGCGCCTCCAGCTCACGGATGGATCGTTTCAGCGCGTCCATCGCGGTGGGCACGTCGTCGTTGCGCAGCGCCTTGGCCGCGGTCTCCCACTCGTGGACGATGCAGGTGAACCACAGCTCCATCACCTGCGTGGTCACCAGGAACACCATCTCCCCGGGGTCGTCGGAGAGCAGGTGCTGCAGATGGGTGAGGACGTCCGCCTTGACGTAGTCCTCGTAGGGGGTCGTCCCCTGGAAATCGAGATGCGGGGTCTCCGGCTCGTAAGCCTCGTGGGACATCGCTGTCTCCTGAATGCACTCCGGGTAGCGGTCCGCCCCTGCCGTTACCGGCACGGGGGCCCCGGTCCCCACGGTGCATCCTCCGCAATCGGGCCCACCCTCGCAAGAGCCGCCCCGTGCGACCGACGGCGCCCCAGCCGCGTCACAGGGGCCAGGTGGCAGACTGGCCGCATGACGACGCACAAGAACCTGCTGGGCGGCCCGGACCCGACGCATCTGCCGGAGAACGAGGAGGCGTACCGCCTGCTGGGTGAGGAGTCCAAGTCGCCGGCCGAGGTCGCGGCGGCGCACCCCACGTTCTCGCTGGCGTGGGCGATGCTCGCCGACGACGCCTACGAGGCCGGGCGCGTGATCGAGTCGTACGCCTACGCCCGCACCGGCTATCACCGGGGGCTCGACGCGCTGCGCCGGGCCGGCTGGAAGGGGCACGGCCCGATCCCCTGGGAGCATCGCGCCAACCGGGGCTTCCTGCGCTGCCTGGCCGCGCTCGCCCGCGCCGCCGGGGAGATCGGCGAGCAGGACGAGTACGAGCGCTGCTGGCAGTTCCTCAAGGACAGCAGCGAGGAGGCGTACGCCGAGCTGAAGCGCTAGCCGCACGGCACACGGCACCGCGCCCACGGCCGGATGCGCCGAGCCCGGCACCGCGAGGTCGCGGTGCCGGGCTCGGTTCGCTCCGCCGGACGGCCGTCAGCAGGGGCCGGACGGCCGGGCGGTCACTTGATCTTGGTGCCGGTGGAGCGCAGGTGGCCGCAGGCCTCGACCACGCGGGCGGCCATCGACGCCTCCGCCAGCTTGCCCCAGCTGCGCGGGTCGTAGACCTTCTTGTTGCCGACCTCGCCGTCGACCTTCAGGACGCCGTCGTAGTTGCGGAACATGTGGTCCGCGACCGGACGGGTGAAGGCGTACTGGGTGTCGGTGTCGATGTTCATCTTGACCACGCCGTTCTCCAGCGCGGTGTGGATCTCCTGCTCGGTGGAGCCGGAGCCGCCGTGGAAGACGAAGTCGAACGGGGAGGCCTTGCCGAACTTGGCGGCGACGCCCTCGTTCAGCTCCTTCAGCAGCTCGGGACGGAGCACCACGTTGCCCGGCTTGTAGACACCGTGCACGTTGCCGAAGGACGCGGCGAGCAGGTAGCGGCCCTTCTCGCCCAGGCCCAGGGCCTCGGCGGTGCGGATCGCGTCGTCGACGGTGGTGTAGAGGGAGTCGTTGATCTCGTGCGAGACGCCGTCCTCCTCACCTCCGGTCGGGGTGATCTCCACCTCGAGGATGATCTTGGCGGCGCGGGTGCGCTCCAGCAGCTCCTGGGCGATGGCCAGGTTGTCGGAGAGGGTCTCCGCGGAGCCGTCCCACATGTGGGACTGGAACAGCGGGTTGCGGCCGGCCTTGACGCGCTCCTCGGAGATCGCGAGCAGCGGACGCACGTACCCGTCGAGCTTGTCCTTCGGGCAGTGGTCGGTGTGCAGGGCGATGTTGACGTCGTACTTCTCGGCGACGATGTGCGCGTACTCGGCCAGGGCGACCGCGCCGGTCACCATGTCCTTCTTGTACTGGCCGCCCAGGAACTCGGCACCGCCCGTGGAGATCTGGACGATACCGTCGCTCTCCGCCTCGGCGAAGCCGCGCAGTGCCGCGTGCAGGGTCTGGGACGAGGTGACGTTGATGGCCGGGTAGGCGAACTTGCCTGCCTTCGCCCGGTCGAGCATCTCGTTGTAGACCTCGGGAGTTGCGATGGGCATCTGTCCGCTCCTTAGCGCTGCGGGTTGGCGTACTGCGTACTGTCGGCCCTGACCTGGAACCTTGGAAGCGACGTCATTGTCGGTCACATCCTTCCAGACTCGGCCGGAACGTCCATCCCGCTGTCCGCGGGCTGGGCGGTCGGGCGGGTCAGTCCAGGCCCAGCTCGTCCTTGGAGTAGGCGAACAGGTAGGGCACCCCGGCGCCCTCCCGGATCTTCTCGGCGGCACCCGTCGCCCGGTCCACGATGGTCGCGACGGCCACGACCTCCGCGCCCGCCTCACGCACCGCCTCGACGGCGGTGAGCGGGGAGCCGCCCGTCGTGGAGGTGTCCTCGACGACCAGGACCCGGCGGCCCTCGATGTCCGGGCCCTCCACACGGCGCTGCAGCCCGTGCGCCTTGGCGGCCTTGCGCACCACGAACGCGTCCAGCTTGCGGCCGCGGGCCGCGGCGGCGTGCAGCATGGCGGCGGCCACCGGGTCGGCACCCATGGTCAGGCCGCCCACGGCGTCGAAGTCGTACTCGGCGGTCAGATCCAGCAGCACCTGCCCCACCAGCGGGGCCGCCTCACCGTCGAGGGTGACGCGGCGCAGGTCGACGTAGTAGTCGGCCTCGATGCCGGAGGAGAGGGTGACCTTGCCGTGCACCACGGCCTTGTCCTTGATCTGCTGCAGCAGCGCGCCGCGTGTGTCCGTCATGCCTGTCAGCTTAAAGCCGGGTCCAGGTCCAGGTCGTCGAGGCCTCCAGCGGCTCCAGCGGGGTGACCAGGCGCGGATGCGTGTTCAGACCGTTCGGCGGGCCGGTCTGCGGCTCCACGCACACCGCCTCGCGCTGCTCGTCGTAGATCACCACCCACTCGACGCGGCCGGCCACCCGCAGCCGCAGCTGCTCCGGCCAGGTGAGGGTGACGTCCACGCCGCCGGGCATGCCGAAGCAGTCGTCCCAGGGGCCGGGCGCCGGGTCGATGCGCCGCCCGGTGGGCAGGTGGTCCTCGCCGCGCTCCTCCTGCCAGGCCGGTTCGAAGTCCAGCCGGACGTCCTCGCCGCCGAGGTTCCGGTTGAACCAGGGGTGCCAGCCGAGCTGCGCCGGGAAGGACGACTCGTACGTCTCCACGCTCATGGTCAGCGTGAGGGAGTCTCCGGTGAGCGCGATCTTCTGGGTGACGCGGCCGGGGTAGGGCCACGGGTCGGCCAGGTCGTAGGTCAGCACCGCCTCGTCGGGGCCGCTGCGGGCGGTGCGCCAGGCGGCATCGCGTGCGGTGCCGTGGATGGCGTGCGGCGGGGCGTTGAGCGGCAGCTGGTGGACGGCGGCCCCGTCCCGGAACCGGCCGTCGCGGACGCGGCCGCACCAGGGGACCATCGGGAAGCAGCCGTAGCGCTCACCCTGCCGCAGCAGCTCCACGCCGCCGACGCGCAGGCCCGCTACCCGTCCGCCGTTGCCCGGCGCGACGGTCACCTCCGCGTCACCCGCGGTCAGCGTGATGTCTTCGTTGCTCACACGTCGACCCTAACGGGGTGATCAAGAGGGCCTCGCCGGACGTGTGGAGAACGGGTGTCCGGACCGGCCGGCGGTGCGGCTCCGGCGCGATGCTCAGCGCCTGCGGCGCAGTGCCCGGACCGCCACCACGACGGAGGCCACCGCGAGCGCCGCCGCGGGGGCCGCCCAGCGCAGCGAGGTGGGCTGGGAGACGGTCTGCGGTGCGGGGACGGGGGCGTACCGGCCGCGCGGCGGGGCGTGGTCCACCTCCTCGGCGCTGCGGCCGATCATCGTCCGGCGCGCGTGGGCGGCCTCGGCGACGGCACCGTCGGGGGTGTCCTGGACGTCCTCGTCCTCGTCCTCCTCCTCGTCGGCGGAGGGGTCGAGGGAGGACGGCGGGACCTCGGTGTCGAAGACGGAGGGGGAGCCGGGCTCGGGTTCGCGTTCCCGTTCGGACCCGGGCTCGGCCGGCGGTGGCGGGCTGTCGTCCGCGTCGGGGGTGGTCTCGAAGTCCGTGGTGGCCCGCGGTTCGAAGTCACCGGTGCGCAGCATCTCGGGCGACTGCGTCCCGGACGGCTCCCCCTCGTCACCCTGCCCGGCCTCGGCCGCCAGGTTCTGGGCGAACCGGTCGATCAGCCGGGCCATCGCCGAGGCCACCGAGTCCGGCGGAAACTCGGTGATCCGGCCGTCCGCGCTGCCCGTGCCGTCGACGGTGAGCGTGACGCCGTTGTCGGCGTCCCGCAGGCGCAGCCGCAGCGCCAGCTTCACCGATCCGCTGCCGCGGGTCTCCGCCGCGTCGCCCTCCACGGAGTAGGAGCCGTCCTGCCGGCCGGTCACGCGCAGGGTGCCCCGGTAGGTGACCGAGTGACTGCCGACCCGGACCTTCAGCCGGCCGGCGACCGGTTCGGCACCGGCCTCGTGCTGGAGCCCGGGAACCGCCCGGGCGACCCGCGCGGGGTCGTCCAGCACCTCCCTGAGCCGCTGGGCGGAGACCGGAACGAACACCTCGTGCTCCATGACAGCGGAGCCTACCCACGCGGCGCCCCGCTGCACCCCCGCGAACGGAAACTCCCGCGCGTCGCACGGGCGCTCACCCGCAGGCCGCGGCCCCCGCGCCTCGTACGGACGGTCACGGCGCGTACCGCGGATGGACGAGGCTCGACGGAGGCAGGCCGGGGATGCGGGTGCGGGCGGCGGTGCGGGCGGCGGAGGCGAGGCCGGAGTCGGTGAGCGTGCGCGGCCGGGGGCCCGAGGGGTCGAGCCGGAGGGCGGGGGTGGTGGCGGGGGAGGCGAGGATCAGGCCGCTGTCGCCGCTCCGGTAGGGGGCCGTGCGGAAGCCGGCCGCCCGCAGGGTCGACTCCACCGTCCAGTACGTGCGGGGGTGGGCGGTCATCGGGCCCGCGTGCACCACCAGCCGCCCGCCCGGCGCCAGCACCCGCCGGGCGAGACCGTAGAACTCCTCGGAGTACAGCTTGGTGGTCTCGGTGACCCCCGGCTCCGGCAGGTCGGAGATCACCACGTCGTACGTGTCCGGGGATGCGCCGCGCAGCCGGTCGAAGGGGTCGGCGATGGTCACCGTCACCCGGGGATCGTCCAGGGAGTGCCGGTTCAGCGCGGACAGCGCGGGGTCGCTGCGGGCCAACCGCACCAGACCGGCGTCGACTTCGACGACCTCGGCACGGTCCACGCCGTGATGGCGCAGCACCTCGCGGGCGGCGAGTCCGTCACCGCCGCCGAGGATCAGGACGCGGGCGTGCGGCCCGGTCATCGCGGGGTGCACCAGCGCCTCGTGGTGGCGGAGTTCGTCCGGCTGGGCGGCCCGCAGCCGGCCGTCGAGGTAGAGCGACAGCGGCCGGTCGTCCCGCCCGCCGGTGAGGACCACCTCCTGGACCTCGGTGCGCAGCGCCACGCGGACGTCGGAGCCGTACAGGGCGTGCCGTGCGGCGCGTTCGAAGTCGTCGACGAGGGCGGTGGCCGAGGCGAGCACCGCAAGCACGCAGACATTGGCGGTGATCAGCAGCCTGCGGGCCCGGCGGGTGAGGTCCTGCCGGAACAGGCCGAGCACCAGCGCCCCGCCGACCACGGCGTTCACCGCGCCGGTGATCAGCGCACCGGTCAGCTGGCCGAGAAAGGGGAGGAGGAGAAAGGGGAAGGCGAGTCCCCCGACGAGGGCGCCCACGTAGTCGGCCGCGAACAGGTCGGCGACCGCGCCGCCCGGGTCCTGGCGGCGGATCCGCTGGATCAGCTCCATCAGCAGGGGCACCTCGGCGCCGATCAGCAGACCGGTGGCCAGGGAGAAGGCGACCAGCAGGACGCGCGGGCCGTCGGACCACAGCCCGCCCCAGTCGCCGGTCCAGGCGAAGACCGCGTACAGGGCCATCGCACTGCATCCGCCGACCAGCGCGAGCACCGCCTCGACGGCGCCGAAGCCGGCCGCGGCGTGCCGGCGCAGCCGCTTGGCGGCCAGGGAGCCGACCCCCATGGCGAAGACCATGACGGACAGCACCACCGACGCCTGGGTGACCGAATCGCCCATCAAGTACGAGGCGAGCGCGACCAGTTCGAGCTCGTACACCAGTCCGCAGGCCGCACAGACGAACACCCCGCTGAGAACCAGGAACCGTCCGGTGGCCTGTCGCACGGGCAGCCGCGCCGCCCCGCCCGCGCCGCCGCGGCCGCCGGATCCCCCGGGTCCGGCCGGCCCGTGCCCCGGCTGCGCGGAACCGGGCGGGGCGGAACCGGGCGGGGCGGGGGCCTGCGGTTCGATCACCCTGCGACGGTACGTCACACCTTCGGCGCGAAGCGTCACCCACACGTGTGGTGTCTGTTTACACCTGACCGATTTTGGTATGAGCAAGCGACGCCCTGCCGGGGGCTCTCCGGGGAGCCGTGCCGGGGTCCGCCGGGGCTGTCCCGGAGGCCCGTTCACACCGCGGCGGGCACCCGCGTGCCGACCCGCGTCCGGGTGGCCACCAGCTGACCGTCCTGCGGGTAGGCGTGCCAGGTCCGCCAGTGCACCCGCCCCTCGTGGCGCTGGGCGAGCATCGCGGTGAACGCGTGCGGGCTGCCGGGGAACACCCCGGCCAGGCCCTGCGGATGGTCGGCGACCAGGGCGAGCAGCTCCTGCGCCCGGCCCGCGAAGGACCCGGGCGGCAACTCCTCGACGCGGGCGGCGAATTCGTACTCCCAGTCCCCGACCCGCTTGGAGACGCCCAGCGGAAGGGGCGTACTGCTGCCCGGAATACAGGCGACCGTCTCCGAGCACAGACCGCGCTCCTCCTCCAGCAGCACCTGATGGGAGGCGCCGAGCAGTCGCAACTGAAGCTTCGCCCCGGCCAGTTCCAGGTCGAGTGTGGCCAGGGCGGGAAGCGGCTCGCGTCCCAGCGCCCAGGCGAGGTCGGCCGCGCGGGTGTCGGTGTAGGCGGTGTTCATGGTCGTGAGCATGGATCGGCTCCGCAAGCACACAAGGAAAGGAAGAAGAACGGGTCCGGTGTCCCCTGGTCGCACCGGGGTCCCGGCCCGTCAGCCCGGTCGGCCGGTCGGGATGGGTCCGCAGCAAGTCCGTGGGCTGCTTTGGTGATTTAGAGGGAATCATGAACTGTGGCGTCGCCACAGCGTTTTTACCCAACTTCGTGGGGTTTCCATCCCCTCGGGGGCTCCACAGCTCAACTGTTCAACTATGGCGTGCGCCCGGGAGGTACGGGGTGTGCCCACGCGCCTTGAACCCGGCCGCGGGACGACGCAGCGGGGGGCCCGCCCCAGGCGCGGACCCCCGCTGCTGCGGATGCTTCCCCCGTTCGGGACTTCGCCCGTCAGGGACCCGTTCGGGACTGCCCCGTCAGAGTCTTCGTCCGTTCGGGACTGTTCCGTCAGAGACTTCCCCCGTTCGGGACTGCCCCGTCAGAGTCTTCCCCCGTTCGGGACTGCCCCGTCGAGGAGGAGTGCTGCCCCGTCAGCCGCCTCCTCCTCCGCCGCATCCGCCGCCTCCCCCGCACGAGGAGCCCCCGCCGCCCCCGCACGAGGAGCCTCCGCCGCAGGACGAGCCCCCGTCGTGCCCCGAGCTGCAGGACGCACCGACGGCTCCGCCCGCGGCCCACCAGCTCTGGTCGCTGCCGCTGTGTCCGCCGCCTCCGGAGTACCGCGTCCGCCGCCGGCGGACCCGCCGGTTGGCGGCCGCCCCCTGGACGAGGCCCACGACGACCGCGATGAACAGGCCGCCGATGATGATCGCGAGGATGATGCCCACAGCCATGGCGTCACCGCCCTTCCGAGTCCCCCGTGAATCCCCCGAAGCATCCCCCCGTGGGTGCCTCGTTCACGTGCGTGGTCGGGAGATGCCCCCCGCTGCCGCGTGCCAAAGCAGAGTTGAGCAACTTCTGAGGGTTCCCGGCGGGCCGGGGCTTCCGGCGCCGGGGCCGGGCGGGAGCAGCGACGCGGGCGGCGGGCGGCGGTCAGGTCTCGGTGTCGTCGCGGGGAAGGAGGGTGATGGCGAGGGCGGCCGCGTCGTCCTCGAGCTCCTCGGTGTGCCGGAAGAGGGCGGTCAGCATGGCGTCCAGGACGGCACCGGGGTCCGGCGGGAGGGGCCCGGTCAGGGCCGGGGCGGGGTCGAAGAAGACGCCGTTGCGGTCCCTGGCCTCGATGATGCCGTCGGTGAACATCACCAGCGTGGCGCCGGCGGGCCACTTGTACTGGTCCACCGGCACCTCGGGCCCGTCCAGGTCGCCCAGGCCCAGCGGCAGGGACGGGCTCTCCGGCTCCAGCATCGTCACCCGGCCGTCGTGGACCAGCAGCGGCGCCGGATGGCCCCGGTTGGCCATGCGCAGCAGCGAGCGCTCGGGGAAGACCTCGGCGAAGACGGCGGTGACGAAGTCCTCACCCGTCAGATCGGCCCGGTAGTCCTTCAGCTCCTGCACCTGCTGCTCCACGCCGCGCACCACGTCGGACAGGTCCGGCAGGTGCCGGGCGGCCGCGTGGAAGGAGCTGAGCACCGTGTTCACCATGGTGACCGCCGGGGTGCCCTTGCCGCGCACGTCACCGATCAGGACGCGGATGCCGTACGGGGTGTCGTGCAGCGCGTAGAGGTCGCCGCCGATCAGGGCCTCCTTCTCGGCGGCCCGGTAGCGGGTGGCGATCACCAGCCCCCGGACGCGGTCCGGCATGGCCGGCAGCAGCGCGCGCTGGACGGCCTCCGCGACCTGGCGGGTGGTTCTCAGCTGTTCCCGCTCCCGGGTGAACAGACGGTTGAGGAACACCGCCACGAGGGTCAGGACGACGAGGGTCACCGGCTGGATGACCACCGCCGGGGTGAGCTGGAAGCCGGTGTCGCGCAGCGCCAGAACCACCCCGGCCGCGCAGGCGGCGGCACCGCTGGTGGCCGTCCAGGCCAGGGAGAGCAGGGGCGCCGCGATCACGGGGACCGCGGCCAGCAGGGGGAAGGTGTTGGCCTCCAGCCAGGCGAGGTCGATGACGATCGCGGCGAAGAGGACGACGGCGGGCAGGAACCGGGACCACCGCAGGCTCCTGGAGGCGCGCTTGTGCTGGTATCGCTCCATCCACCCGGCCCTCGGGTCGTCCCGCACCGTTCCCGGCTCCAGTCTCCGGCATCTTTCCGCCCCCGGCCACCGCTGGCCGCCCCGCCGGCGACGATGCCCTGGCGCGTCCGCGCACTGCACGGGAGCAACGCGCCGCACCTGCGCGCGTACCGGACGGCACCCGGCCCACCTGCCCACGACGCCCCTGCACGGCGGCCTGGCGGGGCCCTGCGCGCCTGCCGGCCGGGACCTTGCGCGCCGAACCCCCGGCACCCTGCACGCCTCCTCCACCCGGGCCCTGCCCACGCGCCCCGGCCCCTGCGTACCCGTCCCCCGGGGCGCCGCCCGCACGCCACGCGGGGCCCGACAGGGCAGGCGGCGCACGAGGATGCCCTGCGGAGCCGGACGCATGAGCCGGGGCCCCGCGGTGGCCCCGCCCGCGAGCCCTCGGCACCGAACGCGCCCACCCCGCGGGCACCCTGCCCGCGAGCCCCGCGCGCATGACTGTCCGGCCCGCCCGTCGACGCGGGCCGGGGCCGCTGTTGAGGAAGGCCGCTGGTTGGGCGGAGGATGGCCGGCATGACCTCCAGTGCGCGCCCCCTCCTGAACCGGCGGCTGGCGGAGTTCGGGACGACGATCTTCGCCGAGATGTCCGCCCTCGCCCTGCGGACCGGGTCCATCAACCTCGGCCAGGGCTTCCCCGACACCGACGGCCCGGAGGAGGTCCGGGAGGCGGCGGTGCGAGCCCTGCGCGACGGCCGCGGCAACCAGTACCCGCCGGGCCCCGGCATCCCCGAGCTGCGCACCGCGATCGCCGCCCACCAGCAGCGCCGCTACGGCCTGGCCTACGACCCCGACACCGAGGTCCTGGTCACCGCGGGCGCCACCGAGGCGATCGCCGCCTCCCTGCTCGCCCTGGTGGAGCCCGGCGACGAGGTGATCGCCCTGGAGCCGTACTACGACTCCTACGCCGCCTCGGTCGCCCTGGCGGGCGGCACCCGCGTCCCGGTGACCCTGCGCCCCGACGGCAACCGCTTCCGGCTCGACCTGGACGAGCTGCGCGACGCGGTCACCGGCCGCACCCGGATGCTGCTGATCAACTCCCCGCACAACCCGACCGGCACCGTGCTCACCCGCGAGGAACTGGCGTTCATCGCGGAGCTGGCCGTGGAGCGGGACCTGCTGGTGGTCACCGACGAGGTCTACGAGCACCTGGTGTTCGACGAGGCCGAGCACATCCCGCTGGCCACCTTCCCCGGCATGCGGGAGCGCACCGTGACCATCTCCAGCGCCGGCAAGACGTTCTCGTTCACGGGCTGGAAGGTCGGCTGGGTGACCGCCACGCCCGAGCTGGTGACGACCGTGCGCTCGGCCAAGCAGTACCTGACCTATGTCTCCGCGGGCCCCTTCCAGTACGCGGTCGCCGAGGCGCTGGCCCTGCCCGACTCCTACTACACCGGGCTCCGCGACGACCTGCGCGCCAAGCGGGACGTCCTGGCCGCCGGCCTCACCGAGGCGGGCCTGTCCGTCTTCCACACGGCCGGCACCTACTTCGTCACGGCCGACATCCGTCCTCTCGGCGAGAGCGACGGCGTCGCCTTCTGCCGGGCCCTGCCGGAACGCGCGGGTGTCGTCGCCATCCCCACGGCCGTCTTCTACGACCACCAGGAGGCGGGCGCCCCCTTCGTGCGCTTCGCCTTCTGCAAGAAGAAGGAGGTCCTGGAGGAAGCAGCCCACCGCCTGAAGGGCGCAGCCGCATCCGGCTGATCCCCGCGGCTCTCCTCGGGCCAGGCCCCGCGCCCGGCTCGAGGCACGGGAAAGCCCGGCCCCGGGGGCGGCCGTGCGGGCCGGTGGGGGCCGGGCTTCCGGGTTCGCTGTGGAGCGGTGCGGGGTGGCCCGCGGGCTACTCCTCGTCGCCGGGCTTCTCCGTCCCGTTGATCTCCTGCTCCAGGCCGAGCTGCTCGACCAGCCAGCGGTCGAACTCGATGGCGGCCCGGACCCAGCTGACGGTCGAGGAGACGAAGTGCTCCAGGCTGACGCCCATGCCGATCAGCATCTGGGCCTCACCGATGAGACGGACGGTGCCGTCGTCATGGGTGTGGGTGTAGACCTTGGGCCACAGGGTGCGGCGGTTCCAGTCGTCCACGGATTCGAGCAGCTGGGGCTTCTCGTCGATCTGGTGCGGCCGGTCGTAGAACGTCCGCACCGAGAAGATCTGCTGGTCACCCTCCCCACGGAACATGAAGTAGGTGCGGAACTGCTCCCACGGCGCCGCGAGGTCGCCCTCCTCGTCGACGACGTACTTGAGCTCCATCTGGTCGAGGAGCTGCTTCACAAGGTCCTGATCCGGGACGACGGGGCCCGCCGGTCCTTGGGGCTGCGGCTCGGGCTGCTGGCCCCCGAAGTTCGGAATCGAGGACGGGTCGATGCTCACCGTGATTTTCCCTTCGTACGGATCCCGCCATCCTCCCCCATGCGGGGAGGGGGGTGGCAAGCCCCGACGGGCCTGTCAGCCATGGGCTGACACGATCCGGTCATTCTGCGGGTACCACGGTGAGCGAACCGACACCTTCCCCCCTTTTGTCACTCAGAGTGACTTCGCGGTCGCCGGCCCGACCAGCAGCCCGTCGGCCGCCCGGTCCACCCGGACCGTGTCGCCGTCCTTGATCTCCCCGGAAAGGATCTCCTTGGCCAGCGTGTCGCCGATCGCGGTCTGCACGAGCCGGCGCAGCGGGCGGGCGCCGTAGGCCGGGTCCAGGCCCTCCTCCGCGAGCCACTCCAGCGCCTCGGGCGTGACCTCGAGGGTCAGCCGCCGCTCGGCGAGCCGCTCGGCCAGCCGGTCGATCTGCAGCTTGGCGATCCGCTCCAGCTCCGGCTTGGTCAGCGCCGAGAAGACCACCAGGTCGTCCAGGCGGTTGAGGAACTCCGGCTTGAAAGAGGCCCGCACGACCTCCAGCACCTGCTCCTTCTTCTCCGCCTCGCTGGTGATCGGGTCGACCAGGAACTGGCTGCCCAGGTTGGAGGTGAGCACCAGGATGGTGTTGCGGAAGTCGACCGTGCGGCCCTGCCCGTCGGTGAGCCGGCCGTCGTCGAGCACCTGGAGCAGGATGTCGAAGACCTCCGGGTGGGCCTTCTCCACCTCGTCGAGCAGCACCACGCTGTACGGGCGCCGCCGCACCGCCTCGGTGAGCTGGCCGCCCTCCTCGTAGCCGACGTAGCCGGGCGGGGCGCCGACCAGCCGGGCGACGCTGTGCTTCTCGCTGTACTCCGACATGTCGATGCGGACCATGGCCCGCTCGTCGTCGAAGAGGAAGTCGGCGAGCGCCTTGGCCAGCTCGGTCTTGCCGACGCCGGTCGGGCCGAGGAAGAGGAAGGAGCCGGTGGGACGGTCCGGGTCGGAGATGCCGGCCCGGCTGCGCCGCACCGCGTCGGAGACGGCGCGCACCGCCTCGCGCTGCCCGATCAGCCGCCGGCCGATCTCCTCCTCCATGCGCAGCAGCTTCTGCGTCTCGCCCTCCATCAGGCGCCCGGCCGGGATGCCGGTCCAGGAGGCGACCACGTCGGCGATGTCGTCGGAGCCGACCTCCTCCTTGACCATGGTGTCCTTGGCGGCCTCCTCCTCGGCCTTGCTGGCGGCCTCCAGGTCGCGCTCCAGCGCCGGGATCTCCCCGTACAGCAGCTTGGAGGCGGTGTCGAAGTCGCCGTCGCGCTGGGCGCGTTCGGCCTGCCCGCGCAGCTCGTCCAGCTTCTCCTTCAGTTCACCGACCCGGTTGAGGGACTGCTTCTCCTTCTCCCAGCGGGCGGTCAGGCCCCGCAGCTCCTCCTCCTTGTCGGCGAGGTCGCGGCGCAGCTTCTCCAGCCGCTCCTTGGACGCCTGGTCGGTCTCCTTGCTGAGCGCCAGCTCCTCCATCCGCAGCCGGTCCACGGCGCGCTGCAGCTCGTCGATCTCGACGGGCGAGGAGTCGATCTCCATGCGCAGCCGGGAGGCGGCCTCGTCGACCAGGTCGATGGCCTTGTCCGGCAGGAAGCGGGAGGTGATGTACCGGTCGGACAGGGTCGCGGCGGCGACCAGCGCACTGTCCGCGATCTGCACCTTGTGGTGGGCCTCGTAGCGGCCCTTGAGCCCGCGCAGGATGGCGATGGTGTCCTCCACGGACGGCTCCGCCACCAGCACCTGCTGGAAACGCCGCTCCAGGGCGGGGTCCTTCTCGATCCGCTCCCGGTACTCGTCGAGGGTCGTCGCACCCACCATGCGCAGCTCACCGCGGGCCAGCATGGGCTTGAGCATGTTGCCGGCGTCCATCGCGGAGTCCCCGCCGGCACCGGCACCGACCACGGTGTGCAGCTCGTCGATGAAGGTGATGATCTGCCCGTCGGAGTCCTTGATCTCGGCGAGGACGGTCTTCAGCCGCTCCTCGAACTCGCCGCGGTACTTGGCACCGGCGACCATCGCGCCCAGATCCAGCGCGACCAGCCGCTTGTCCTTGAGCGACTCGGGCACGTCGCCCTTGACGATCCGCTGGGCGAGCCCCTCGACGACGGCGGTCTTGCCGACGCCGGGCTCACCGATGAGGACCGGGTTGTTCTTGGTGCGGCGGGACAGCACCTGCACCACCCGCCGGATCTCCTGGTCCCGCCCGATCACCGGGTCGAGCCGGCCCTCGCGGGCGGCGGCGGTGAGGTCGGTGCCGAACTTCTCCAGCGCCTTGTACTGGCCCTCGGGGTCGGGCGTGGTGATCCGGCGCCCGCCGCGGACCTTCTGGAAGGCCTCCTGCAGCTTCTGCGCGGTGGCGCCCTGCTTCTGCAGCACCTCACCGGCGGCGCCGCCCTTGGCGGCGATCCCGATGAGCAGGTGCTCCGTGGAGACGTACTCGTCGCCCAGCTCCCGCGCCCGCGTCTGGGCGTCGGCGATGACGGCGAGCAGCTCCCGGTTGGGCTGCGGCGGAGCCACGGTGGACCCGGTCACGCTCGGCAGCCCGGCGAGGACGCGCTCGGCTCCGGCACGGACGGCCGCCTGGTCGGCGTCGACGGCGGCGAGCAGATCCGTGATGTTCTCGTTGTCCTGCCCCTGGAGCAGGGCGAGCAGCAGGTGGGCGGGGGTGAGGTCGGGGTTCCCGTCGGTCACGGCCCGGTTGCTCGCGGCGCTGATCGCTTCGCGGCTCCGGTTGGTCAGCTCGGCGTCCACGTGTCCGTTCTCCTCCTTGCAACGACCCTTCAGCGGCCCTGGCGGCGTTCAGCCGCCCTCGTGGCTGACTTGCTCAACATACACAAACTTGAGTCTATTCCACTCAAGGGTGGGGCGGGAGGGCCTCGGCGGGCTAAGTTCCGGGGCATGACCACCTCGCAGCCCGCGGACCCCGGCCGACCGGACCCGGCCTATCTCACCTTCTGGCGGGAACGGCACCTGTGCACGCTGACCACCCTCCGCCCGGACGGCACGCCGCACGTGGTGCCGGTCGGAGTGACCTACGACCCCGATGCCCGGCTCGCTCGGGTCATCACCCGGAAGACGAGCAGGAAAGTGCGCCATGTGCTGGCGGCCGGCCCCGAGGGGGCGCCGGTGGCGGTCTGCCAGGTGGACGGCGGGCGCTGGGCCACGCTGGAGGGACGCGCGTTCGTGCGCGCGGACCGGGAGCGGGTGGCGGAGGCGGAGCGGCGCTACGCCGAGCGCTACGGGCGGACGCCGGCGCCGAACCCGGAACGGGTCGTCATCGAGATCACCCTCACCCGGGCGATGGGCCGCGGCTGAGGAGCCCGGGTCCCGCCGCCTTCTCGACGTCTGTTTCCGGCCACTGCGCACCACCGCCGGCCGGGTCCCCATGGCGGGACATCTGCCCGTACAACCCGCAAACGACAGCGGCGTCACCGTGTTCAGGTCACGGTGACGCCGCTGCGGGGGGAAGCGCCTGAGCGATCTTTTACGACGGGGGAATCGCGTCAGGCACTGCGGGGGGTGGCGGAGAAGGTCCTTGGGGCGGGGATGCCGGCCTCCACCTGCCGGGTGTCTCGCTGGTCGAGGTTCACAAAGATCATTCCGTACCGGATGGCACACCGCACGGGCTGCGGCGCACCCCGCGGCCGTCGCAGGCACCGGTAGGCCCGTACGTCTCCGTCCTCGTCCCGCGTGACGACGACCGGCTCGCCGAAAACGGTCACCATCAACGAGTCACCGCTGTGGGGGATGGCGGTGACCAGGTCGATGAAGTGCCAGCCGGAGCGATAGGCGGTGGCCATCTCTCTGCGGAAGGAACGGTCGTCGGGTGGCGTGGTCAACGCGATCAGTCCCAGGAGGTGTCGTTGACGTGGGCTTCACCGGCGACCATCGCGACAGATGCCGTACCTGCGGGGGCATCACTGGACTTGCCGGCCACACCACTCACAGCCCCGAGCATCGCGACGGCGGAAAGAGCAGCGGCAAGTACCGAGCGAAGCATTCTCTTACTCATGTCGGCTTCGTCCTCACTCGATGGTCTCCTCTTCCCCCGTCGAACTAGACGATGGCTCATTCAGGCACGTCATGGCCACACAATCGGTGCATCATGTTCCTGCATATTCAGGACCCTGGGGGGTGGATAAATGGGGACACACAGTTCAAGTGCGACACATCCCCATGCCATAACCGAACTATGCGACGAAGGCAGCCGCCTCTACACTCAAGCGCTGCGCGCCGGCCGCATCTCACGCGCGGACGCGGCAGAGGCTCCCTGCCTCACGGAGTTCGCCCTCCTCCATCCCGACCCCGACGACTCGGCCTGGCTGCGCCCGGTTCCCCCATCCGTTGCCCTGGCACAACGTCTGTACCCCCTCGAGCGCGAGATCACGGAGCGCAGACGGCTCTCCATCGAGCTCGCAGACGCGTTCGAGCCCTTCATGGCCGCCAGCGCCCAGAATGCCGCAGCAACCGGCTCCATCACCGTCCTGGAGGGGCGGGACCGGATCAACGATGCACTCAACATCGCGACCTCCGAGAGCCAGACCGAGGTTCTCACGGTGCAGCCCGGCAAGCGCCGGCTCGAGAGCAATCTGCTGAAGGGTCTGGAGCGCGACAAACCCCTGATCGAGAGAGGCGTGCGCCTGCGGACTCTCTACCAGCACACCGCGCGTTACAGCCCTGAGACGCTGGCCTACATAGAGCAGATCGCCGACGGCAAGGTCGAGGTGCGCACGATCGACGAGCTGGTTGAACGGCTCATCATCTGCGACGAGACCGTAGCCTTCATCCCGATCCGGGAGGACCGGCAAGTAGCCCTCGAACTCCGCCACCCGGGCCTCGTCCGGTACCTGATCAAGGTCTTCGAGTTCATGTGGGCACGCGCCGTACCGCTCAAGGCCGGCACCCCGTACGAGACCGCCCCCGACGGCATCACCGACATTCAGCACTCCATCGCCAAGCTGCTCGTCGAGGGGCATGTCGACGAAGCGATCGCCCGCCGCCTGGGCATGAACGTCCGCACCTGCCGGGCCCACATCGCCAAGCTGGCGTCCGTCCTGGGAAGCGGCAGCCGCGCACAACTCGGCTACCTCATCGCTCAGTCGGGCATTCTCGATCAGGAGGGAGCCGCCAAGTGACCTCGACCTCGGCACCGCACGCGGCGCACGGCGTGGAGGAACTGTGCGCCACGGGTGCCGAGCTCTGTGAAAGGGCCCTTCGCGAAGGGTCGTTGCCGGCCGACGAGGCGAGGGCAGCCCCGTGTCTCGTCGACCTCGGCCTGCTCCGTCCTGCCCTCGACGACGTGGCCGGGCTGGAGCCCGACGCCCCCCTCGTGGTCCCGCACCGCTGTCCGCGTGCATCCGGCGAACGCATCGCAGAGGCCCGGCGACGCGAAGAAGAAGTCGCCGCCGAGTTCCAGGCCTTGGCACGCATCGGCACATCTACGGCGACCGCCACGGAACCCCCCACCACCCTGCAGATCCTCAGCGGCACCGCCCAAGTCAACCAGGCCATCACTGAGGCCATGGCCAGGAGCACCGAAGAAGTGCTCACCATTCAGCCCCGGGCGGGTCTCACCGGTCCCCGAGGCGATCACGCGGACGCAGTTGCCTGTGAACGCGACCAGGAAGTACCGGACCGTGGCGTGCGTGTCCGGACTCTCTACCAGGAGACGGTGCGCCACTTCCCCTCCGTCATCTCCCGCCAGGGCATGAGAGGAGACCTCGAGGTCCGCTCGCTGAACGAGGTGCCCGGGCGGCTCATCGTCATCGACAGATCCGTCGCATTCATCCCTGCCGACGAGGACGGCTCACTCGCCGCCGAGATACGCAATCCGGCGATCGTGGACTACCTCGCCACCGCCTTCGAGCGCTTCTGGCGCCTGGCGGAGCCAATGCTTCCGAAACGCGCCCCGCAGGCAGGACCCCACGGTCTCACCCCCCGGCAGCGCGCCGCGGCCGAACTCCTCGTCGAGGGCCCCACCGACTCCGGCATCGCCGAACGCCCGGGCCTGGACGTCCGCACCTGCCGCGCCCACATCGCCAAACTCGCCGCCGCCCTCGGCAGCCGCAGCCGCGCCCGGCTCGGCTGCCTCATCGGCCAGTCGGGGATCCTCGAGCAGGAGGGACACCACACGTGACGCCGGCGCCGCACACCGCACACAGCGCAGGCACCATGTGCACTGCAGGAACGTTGCTGTACGAGCGGGCACTCCGCGAGGGCCACCTGCCCGCCGGTGACGCCCGGCATGCTCCCTGCCTGCTCGACACCGGGCTCCTCCAGCCCTCCCTCGACGACCTGGACCGGCTCGAGCCCGTCCCGCCCGCCGTCGGGCTGCAACGCCTGCTGCGGCACTCGGCGGACCGCATCGCGGGAGAGCGGCGACGCGAGGAGGAGCTGGCCGAGACCTTCCAGTCGCTCATGCGGATCGACGACCGCCCCCAGGGCGAGGCCGTCAGCCCGGCCCTCGGCCTGCTCAGCGGCAAGACCCGCATCAACGCGGCGATCAGCGAGGCCCTGTCGGCGGCCGCGGAGGAGGTGCTGTGCATCCAGACCCAGCACAGCTACTCCACCTCCGAGTACGCCCGCCGGGCCCAGGCCCTCGCCATGCGCCGCGACCAGGCCTTCCTCGACCGGGGCGGCAGGCTGCGCACCATCTACCCGCACACCCAGCGCCACATCCCCCTCGTCATCGCCCGCTACGAGCAGCTGAGCGGCGACGCCCAGGCGCGCACGCTCGACGAGGTCACCGAGCGGCTCATCCTCGTCGACAGGTCCGTCGCGTTCCTGCCCGCCGACAAGGACCACCACATCGCCCTCGAGGTCCGCCACCCTGCCATCACCGGCTACCTGGCCGACATGTTCGACCGCTTCTGGCGCCTGGCCACCCCCATGTACCCCAAGGCCGTCGAGCCCCCGTCGCCCGAGCGCATCACCGCACGCCAGCGCGCCATCGCCGAACTCCTCGTCGAAGGCCACACCGACACCGCCATCGCCGAACGCCTCGGCATGAACGTCCGCACCGCCCGCGTCCACATCGCCAAACTCGCCGCCACCCTCGGCAGCCAGAGCCGCGCCCAGCTCGGCTACCTCATCGGCCAGTCAGGCATCCTCGACCAGGAAGGACCCCACACGTGACACCGGCGCCGCAGCACGAGGAGCACGCCCCGGGCGACCTGTGCCGTGCGGGTACGCGACTGTACGAGCGGGCGCTGCGGGAGGGGCACCTGACGGCGGAGGAGGCCCGGGAGGCGCCGTGTCTGACGGACACCGGGCTGGTGGAGCCGGCGACCGGTGATCCGGGCCGGCTCGAGCCCGTCGCGCCCGTGCTCGCCCTGCCGCGGCTGCTGCGCCGCACCGCGGAACGGATCGCCGAGGAGCGGCGGGGGCAGGAGCATCTGACCGAGGTGTTCCGGTCGTTCATGGCCATCGGCGGGGGCCGCACGGACAGCGGGCCGGAGCCGGTCCTCCGGGTGCTCGGGGGTACGGACCGGATCAACGAGGCCATCACCGAGGCCGAGGCCGAGGCGCGGCAGGAGATGCTGTGCGTGCAGCCGAACGTGCACTACCGCGACGGCAAGGGCGAGCGGTCGCAGGCCATCTCCCTGGGCAGGGACCAGGACCTGCTGGACCGCGGCGGCCGTATCCGCACCCTCTACCAGCACACCCAGCGCCATCTGCCCCTGATCCGGGCCCGCTACGAGAAGCTGCGGGGTGACGTCGAGGTGCGGACCCTGGACGAGCTGGCCGACCGGCTGATCGTGCTGGACCGCACGGTCGCCTTCATGCCGGCGAACGCGGACCGCACCATGGCCCTGGAGATACGGCACCCGGCGCTGGTGCAGTACCTGTGCACGGCGTTCGACCGCTTCTGGCGCCTGGCCACCCCCATGTACCCCAAGGCGGTCCAGCCCCCGTCCCCCGAGGGCATCACCGCGCGCCAGCGCGCCATCGCGGAACTGCTCATAGAGGGCCACACCGACACCGCCATCGCCGAACGCCTGGGCCTGAACGTCCGCACCGCCCGCGTCCACATCGCCAAACTCGCCGCCACCCTCGGCAGCCAGAGCCGCGCCCAGCTCGGCTACCTCATCGGGCGGTCGGGGATTCTTGATCGGGGACGGTGAGGGTCGGGGGATGTGAGCGGTCCAGGCCGGCCTGGGCTATGCGGACGCCCAGCTGCGTACGACTGGCCGCGCCCAGGGTCTCCGAGAGGCGGGCGATGTGCGCCCGGCAGGTGCGGACGCTGATGCCGAGGCGTTCTGCGATGACCGCGTCCTGGTGGCCCTCCGCCAGCAGCGCCGCGATGGAGCGTTCCCGGTGCGAGATGCCCTCGATGCCGGTGTCGGGGAGCGGCGCGGTCAGCGGGATGGCCAGACGCCAGAAGCGGTCGAAGACGGTCACCAGGTAGTCGACGAGCGCGGGGTGGCGCAGCTCCAGGGCCATGGTGCGTTCGGCGTTGGCGGGGATGAAGGCGACCGTGCGGTCGAAGAGGATGAGGCGCTCGGTCACCTCGTCCAGCGTGCGGGCCTCCACCGCGTCGCCCATCAACTCCAGGTAGGAGAGCAGCCCGTGGCCGTGCCGGGCCACATGGGTGTAGAGGTCCCGCATGCGCACCCCGCGCCGGCGCAGCGCCATCGCCCGGTGCAGGCCCTCGGAGAGTTCCGCCTCGCGCCGGATGCCGCCGGGCTGGACGGTCAGCACCTCCGTGGTGCACGCCTGGGCCGCCTCGTCCATCGCCGCCTGGATCCGGGCGAGTCCGTCCAGGACGCGGATCGCGGGGCCCTCCGCCGCCGGTGCGGGCTGCACCTGGCGGCCCAGGCCCGCGTACCACTCGAAGGCTTCCACCGCGGAGCCCACCCGGAGCCGGCTGGAGCTGATCTCCTCGTACACCCCGCGCAGCAGCCGGGTCATGACCTCCTGGGGCGAGGTGGGCACCAGCCAGTCCATGTCGTCGGGATCGGGGTGCAGCAGGGCGAGTTCGAGGAGGCAGGGCACCTGTTCGGCGTCCCTGCGGTGCACCCGCCCGCGCCGTACCGCCCGGGAGTAGACGCGGTCCCCGGCCTCGCACAGTCGGTCGGCACCGTGTGGATGCTCGTCCGTCCCGTGCCCGGCCATTGCCCGTCCCACCCCCGGTTGCAGCGTCTTTCCGCAGCGCAACTATGCGCGGACGGAACGTGCCGCGCAACACGCCTCGACCACGGAATTGCCCCCTTTGATCGCCCGGATTCCGCTCTGTGCACTCCCCCGGGATGACCCGTTGCAACAAGATGAGGGTGGTGCCGGTGCGGGCGGAGATGGGATTGTCTCGATCAACGGGGGTTCCACGGGGGACACGGGGGACCCGCGGGGCCCCACGGGGGAACACGGGGGACTCACGGGGGAGTCCGGCCAGGGCTGCCGCCGACGCGGCCCTGGCCGCCCAGGCACGATCGGGCTTGACGGGGAAGGCGGGCACCACTGTGACCAGGTGGGATGTCAGCGAGAGGTCGGAAGGCGAGACCGGTTCCGCGCCTCATCACGAGGCGGAGGGCGGCGCGGGGAGCGGCAACGGTGCTTCCGTGCGCCGCCCGCTGACGGAACGCGAGCGGCAGTGGCTCAGGCTGCTGGGCGAGGACTGTCCGCCCGCCACCCCCTGAACGCGCGGCCCCGGCCGCCGTCCCCCCTGGCCGGGGCCGTGCTCACCACGGCCGTCAGTCCGGGCGACACGTGGGGCGCCCAGAGCGCTCGGCCGGTCCGCTCACCGCACGCAGGACCGCGCTCCCGCGCGCCTCGCCCGCTCACGCGCGCCGCGCGCTCACTTCAGGCCGGCCGCCTCGCACTCCGCCTTGTACTTGGGGGTGCAGATGTCCGAGATCTCGTAGATCTCGTCGGCGATGACCGTCTCCTTGATGTTGTCCTTGGTCAGCGCGACCACCGGCACCAGCTGGGCGCGGATGTTCTTGTGGGTCGGGCTGTCCACCCGGTCGCGGGTCAGCGCGTCGAACTGGATGTCCTTGCCCTGGATCTTCGCCACGGCCATCTCCGCTGCGGACTCGGCCTCCTGCGGGTAGGACTTGTACACGCTCATGTACTGCTCACCGGTGAGGATCCGCTGCACCGCGGCCAGCTCCGCGTCCTGGCCGGTGATGGGCGGCAGGTCGGTGACGCCGGCGGACCGGAGGGCCTTGACGATGCCGCCCGCCATGCCGTCGTTGGCGGAGTAGACGGCGGCGATGTTCTCCCCGCCGATGTCGTTGATCGCCCGGGCCATGTTGGCCTCGGCGTTCTCCGGCTTCCAGTCCTTGGTGTCGAAGGACGCGGCGATGGTCACCTTGCCCTTGATCTCCGACAGCGCGCCCGCCTTGAACTGCTTGGCGTTGGGGTCGGTGGGCGAGCCGTTCATCATGACGATCTTGTCGCTGCCCTTGGCGCCTCCGAGGGCCTCGAGCAGCGACCGCCCCTGGACCTGGCCGACCAGCTCGTTGTCGAAGGAGATGTACGCCTCGATCGGGCCCTCGGCGAGCCGGTCGTAGGCGATGACCGGGATGCCGGCCTCCTTGGCCTTCTCCACGCCGTCCGCGATGCCGTGCGAGTCGACCGCGTCCAGCACGATGATGTCGAGCCCGTCGTCGATCATCTGCAGCAGCTGGCTCTCCTGCTTGGCCGCGTCCGCCTCCGCGTTGGCGTAGACGACCTTCCCCTCGCCGCCGGTGAGGGAGTCCACCTTGCGCTTGAAGATGGGGTAGTCGAACTGCTCGTAGCGCGTGTTGGCCTTCTCCGGCAGCAGCAGTCCGATCTTCACGTCGTTGCCCTTGGTGGGGCTGGCGTCGTCGCTGCTTCCGGTCGCGTCGAGCACACCGCACCCGGCGAGCAGGACGGACAGAGAGGTGGCGGCCACCACGGATATGGCGTTACGACGCATGCGAAGGTCCACTTCAGTACGAATTCGGGACGTGGGCACAGCAGTGCGACCCATGTGACTGAAAGCCAACGCTTCACCCGCCATCGACGTCAAGAGGAACCACTTAACGAAGTGGATACGACACGCTCCGCTGATCTCGTGAGGGATCCGGGGAGGATTCGCGGGACAGCCGCGAACACCTGCACATACGCCGGTCATTGATGTGTGCGCGCTCCCACCGGAACGCGAAGGGGCCCAGAGGCCGATGCCGGCCTCCGGGCCCCTAAGCGGAACCCCGGAAGGTGTCACTCCGACTGCTGCTGCTGCCGCTTGGGCCGCCAGACCACCAGCGCGCTGGTCTGCTGCACCTGCTGGTACGGCACCAGATCGCGGCGGTAGGAGGCGTGGACGGCCGCCTCGCGCTGCCGCATCGCCGCCGCCGCGCCGTCCAGCGCGTCCTCCAGTTCCGCGATCCGCGCCTGAAGTTCGGCGACCTGGTTCTCCAGTTCGATGATGCGCTTGATTCCGGCCAGGTTGATGCCCTCGTCCTGCGACAACTGCTGCACCTGGCGGAGCAGTTCGATGTCGCGGGCCGAGTAGCGGCGGCCCCGGCCCGGGGTACGGTCCGGCGAGACCAGACCCAGGCGGTCGTACTGCCGCAGGGTCTGCGGGTGCAGGCCGGAGAGCTGGGCCGCCACCGAGATGACGTAGACCGGGGTGTCCTCGGTCAGTTCATACGGATTACGTCGACGGCCGTCCATCGCAATCAAGCTCCCTTCGCGGCCTGGAACAGCTCCGCCCGCGGGTCCTCACCCGCGGTTGCCTCGCGATACGCCTCCAGCGCCTCACGAGCCTTCCCCGACAGGTTCTTGGGAACACTCACCTCGACGGTGACCAGCAGATCACCGCGGGTGCCGTCCTTGCGTACCGCGCCCTTGCCCCGGGCGCGCATGGTGCGCCCGTTGGGCGTGCCCGGCGGCAGCTTCAGCGTGACCGGCGGCCCGCCCAGCGTGGGCACCCGCACCTCGCCGCCGAGCGCGGCCTCGGCGAACGTCACCGGCACGGTGACGGTGAGGTTGTCGCCCTTGCGCCCGAACACCGGGTGCTTGCCGACGTGCACGACCACGTACAGGTCGCCCGCCGGACCGCCGCGCTCGCCCGGTGCGCCCTTGCCGCGCAGCCGGATCCGCTGCCCGTCGCTGACGCCCGCGGGGATGCGCACCTGCATCGTCCGCGAGGACTTGGCCCGGCCGCTGCCCTTGCAGACGTCGCACGGAGTCTCGGCGATCAGACCGCGCCCCTTGCAGTCCGGGCAGGGGTCGGTGAGGGAGAAGCCGCCGCCGCTGCCCCGCGCGACCTGCCCGGTGCCGACGCAGGTCGGGCACACGCGCGGTGTGCCGTTCTTGTCGCCGGTGCCCGAACAGGCCTTGCAGGGCGCCTGGGAGGACATCCTGAGCGGGACGGTCGCCCCCTCGATCGCCTCGGTGAAACTGAGCGTGACCTCGGACTCGATGTCCTGGCCACGCCGCGGCTGCGTCCGCGTGCCCGCGCCGCCGCCGCGGCCGAACAGGCCCCCGAAGACGTCACCGAGACCGCCGCCGAAGCCTCCGGCCTGCCCGGCGGGTCCGCCGAACAGGTCGCTGAGGTCGAAGTTGAACGTGCCGCCGCCGGCGCCCGGCCCCGGGCGGAAGCCGCCGTTGCCGAACAGCGCGCGGGCCTCGTCGTACTCCTTGCGCTTCTTGGGGTCACCGAGGACGTCGTGCGCCTCGGAGATCTCCTTGAACCGCTCCTCGGCCTTGGCGTTGCCCTTGTTGGCGTCCGGGTGGTACTCGCGGGCGAGCTTCCGGTACGCCTTCTTGATCTCGGCCTCGGTGGCGTCCTTGGGGACGCCGAGGACCTTGTAG
>Ga0207873_1000571_pt1 | contig 39700 bp, 34 predicted proteins | sample BGWIniCompost_FD_187373 | JGI IMG/M metagenome (GOLD analysis project Ga0207873, IMG submission 187373) | Cellulose adapted compost microbial communities from Newby Island Compost Facility, Milpitas, CA, USA - BGW Initial Compost (SPAdes)... ... | reverse complement strand
GAGGTCGGGGCTTCGCCGCGCTGCAGCAGGGGTGCCTTGCGGATGGCGTGGCTGAACTGGCCCTCGAAGAAGATCAGCGCCGTTTCACCGTGCGTGTCCACCTCCGCCAGGTAGGGCTGCACCAGCACGTGCCGGCCGGCGTCCAGCAGGCCGCGCGCGTGTTCGACCGCCTCGGCGCGGTCGGCGCGCAGGAAGCGGCGGGCATCGCGCGAACCGGCGCCGACGCAGGGCTTGACCACGAACTCGGCCAGGTCCGGGAAGGCGTCGGGCGCGTCGCCCGGGGCCAGGAAGTGGCTCTCGACCACCGCCACGCCGCGCGCCGCCAGGTCGGCCAGGTAGCGCTTGTCGGTGTTCCAGCGCACCACTTCCGGCGGGTTCCACAGCCGGCCGTCGAGTTCGATGCGCTCGCACCAGGCCAGGAACTCCGGCAGGCAGCCGATGTAGTTCCAGGTCGAACGCAGCAGCACCGCGTCGAAGCGGCGCCAGCTCACCGTCGGGTCGTCCCAGGCCAGGGCCTCGGCCTCCAGGCCGGCGGCCCGGCAGGCGTCGAGCAGCGGCGGCAGGTCCTCGTCCAGGGCGAAGGCGGCCACCGCGGTGGCGAGGGCGATCTTCACGGCGTACTGCTCAGAGGTTCTGGTAGTTGGGACCGGAACCGCCTTCCGGCGTCACCCAGTTGATGATCTGGTAGGGATCCTTGATGTCGCAGGTCTTGCAGTGCACGCAGTTGGCGGCGTTGATCTGCAGGCGCTTGCCGGCCGCGTCCTGGACGATCTCGTAGACGCCGGCCGGGCAGAAGCGGGTGCAGGGGTTGCCGTATTCCTCGGCGCAGCGGGTGACGCAGATGTTGGTGTCGGCCACCTGCAGGTGCACCGGCTGGTCCTCGTCGTGCTCGGTGGCGGCGAAGTAGACGCCGGCCAGGCGGTCGCGCGGCGGCAGCGTGCGCTCGACGTAGTCGCGCCTGACCTGCTCGGCCTCGGCCAGCTTCTGCAGCGAGTTCCAGTCCGGCTTGCAGCGCCAGGTCCAGGGCGAGAAACCGGCGGTAACGGTTTCCCAGGCCGAGTTGAGCAGGCCGAACCACAGGCCCTTCTTGAAGCCGGGCTTGATGTTGCGGACCTTCTTCAGCTCGCGCATGGCGGCGCTGGCGCGCAGCCTGGCGTCGAAGCCGGCCGGCGAGGGCGCTTCCTGTCCGGCCAGGTGTTCGGCGGCGAGCATGCCGCTGCGGATGGCCTGGTGGGTACCCTTGATCTTGGGCACGTTGAGCAGGCCGGCGGCGTCGCCGATCAGCAGGGCGCCGGGCATTTCCACCTTGGGCAGGCTCTGCCAGCCGCCGGTGACGATGGCGCGGGCGCCGGCGCTGAGGATGCTGCCGCCCTCGAGCAGCGGCTTCACCGTCGGGTGGTGCTTCCACTGCTGGAAGGCCTCGTAGGGCTGGTAGTTCGGGTCGCGGTAGTCCAGGCCCGAGACGTAGCCGATGGCAACGCGGTCGCCGTCCAGGTGGTAGAGGAAGCTGCCGCCGTAGGTCTTGCTGTCGGCCGGCCAGCCCATGCTGTGGACGATCTTGCCGGGCGTGACCCGGCCCGGCGGCAGTTGCCAGAGTTCCTTGATGCCGATCGAGTAGTTCTGCGGGTCGGACTCGGCGTCCAGGCCGAACTTGCGCACCAGCTGCTTGGTGAGGTGGCCGCGGGCGCCCTCGGCCAGCACGGTCACCCGGGCGCGGATGTCGATGCCCTGGGTGTAGCCGGGCTTGTGGCTGCCGTCGCGGGCCACGCCCATGTCGCCGATGCGCACGCCGGCGACGGCGCCCTTGTCGTCGAACAGCGGCTCGGCGGCGGCGAAGCCGGGGTAGATCTCCACGCCCAGGGCCTCGGCCTGTGGTGCCAGCCAGGCGCAGAGCGCGCCCAGGCTGACGATGAAGTTGCCGTGGTTGCTCATCTGCGGCGGCACGATCGGGAAGCGGAAGCCGCCGGTCTTGGTCAGGAACCAGAACTCGTCTTCCCTGGCCGGCACGCAGACCGGTGGCGGATTGTCGCGCCAGCCCGGCAGCAGGGCATCCAGCGGACCGGGCTCGATGACGGCGCCGGACAGGATGTGGGCGCCCACGGTCGAGGCCTTTTCGATGACGCAGACCGACAGCTCGGGCTTGAGCTGCTTGAGGCGGATCGCGAACGCCAGGCCCGCCGGGCCGGCGCCCACGGTTACGACGTCGTACTCCATTACGTCACGCTCGGTCATGGCGGCGGGCTCCGTACGCTGAGGTGCGGATTGTCCCCGGTTTGCCCGGGACGGGGCAATCCAGCACACTCGGCGCGATACAGAAGGAAGCCCGCATGTCCGCCAGCCCCGACGAACTGCGCCAGGCCCCGCTTTACCTCGTGCTGCACGCGCTGGCCCGCGGCGAGGTCAGCAGCGAGGCGCTGACCGGCGCCTGCCTGGCGGCCATCGCCCGCGACAACGCCCGGCTCAATGCCTGGACCTGGGTGGACGACGCCGTCGCCCTGGCCGCCGCCCGCGCCAGCGACGAGCGCCGGGCCGACGGCAAGCCGCTGGGCCGCCTGGATGGCGTGCCCGTGGCCATCACCGATGCCTTCGACGTGGCCGGCATGCCGACCGGCCTGGGCCTGCCCGGGCATCCGGGCCTGGCCACGGAGGATGCGCAGGTGGTCCGGCGCCTGCGCGGCGCCGGCGCGGTGCTGCTGGGCAAGACCAACCTGGACGAGGCCGCCTTCGGCACCGTCGGACGCAATCCGCATTTCGGCGACGTGGCCAACCCGCGCTATCCGGGCCGGGCGGCCGGCGGCGCCTCGGGCGGCTCGGCGGCAGCCCTGGCGGCCGGCCACTGCTCGGTGGCCCTGGGCGTGGACACCCTGGGCGCCTCGCGCATTCCGGCGGCCTTCTGCGGCCTGGTCGGGCACAAGCCGACCCTGGGCGAGCTGAGCACCCGCGGCATGGCCGCCGGCCTGCGTCGGCTGGACTGCCCGGGCCTGATCGCGCGGGCGGTGCAGGACGTCGGCCTGGTGCTGCCGGTGCTGGCCGGCTACGACGCCGGCGACCCGCGCTCGCGCAAGCGGCGGGTGCCGCTGGCGTCGCCGGACTGGGTGCCGGGCGAGCTCAAGGCCGGCGTGGTCTCGGACCTGGCGCAGCTGGGCGTGGATGCCGTGGTGGTCGAGGCCTTCGGCCGGCTGATGGCGCGGGTGGCGCCGGTATTCGGCAGCGCCCTGCCGGTGGCCCTGGACGTGGCGCCGCTGGAGATCGCCGCGACCCGGCGGGCGGCGCTGCTGCTGATGGAGGCGGAAATCCTGGCGGCGCACGAGGCCCGCCTGGCCGGTGCCTCGCCGCGCCTGCGCGGGCTGCTGGATTTCGCCCGGCGCAAGTCGGCGGCGGACGCGGCGCGCGCGCACCGGCGCCTGGATGGTTACGTGGTGCAGGTGCGGCGGCTGTTCGAGCAGTTCGACGTGCTGCTGCTGCCGACGGTGGCCTCGCCGCCGCCGGCCTACGGCGCCGAGGAACCTGCCAACCTGGCCGACCTGCCGGCCCTGGCCTCGCTGTCGGGCTGCCCCTCGCTCAGCCTGCCGCTGCCGGGTGGCCTGGGCCTGCAGCTGGTCGGCGCGCCGGGCAGCGACCTGCGCCTGCTTCAGCTCGGCCAGATCATCGCCTCCGTCGCCGACGCCGACTTCTGATCCGCCCCCTTGTTCCAACACCGGGGTCAGACCCTTTACTCCGACCCCGGGGTCAGACCCCGGACTCTGACCCTTTACTCCGACCCTTTACTCCGACCCCGGTGTCGGGTGCCTGTGACGTGCCGATGGCTGCTGCGCGCTTCGAATGCATTCCCTTGCCGGAGGGGCAACTGCACCTTGCGGCCGGGTGGCTGGGCGCGGAGGAGGCGGATGCCCTGTTCGAGACGCTGCGTGCGCAGGTGCCCTGGGAAGTGCACCGGATCAGGATCTTCGGCCGGGAAGTGGATTCACCTCGGCTGAGCTGCTGGATCGGCGATCCGGACGCGAGCTACGTCTACTCGCGCACCCGTTTCGAACCACGCCCCTGGCTGCCGGCGTTGCTTGAACTGCGCGAACGCCTGCACGCCGACACCGGCGCGCGCTTCAACAGCGTGCTGGCCAACCTCTACCGCAGCGGCGCCGACGCCATGGGTTGGCATGCCGATGACGAACCCGAGCTGGGCGCACGGCCGGTGATCGCCTCGCTGAGCCTGGGCGCCAGCCGCCGTTTCCTGCTGCGCCACCGCCGCGAACGGGACCGCCGCCTGGCCCTGGATCTTCCGCACGGCAGCCTGTTGCTCATGTCCGGCGACACCCAGGCGAACTGGCAACACGCCTTGCCGCGCACCGCCCGCCCGGCCGGCCCGCGCATCAACCTCACCTTCCGCCTGATCAACCCGCCCTGATCTGACCCTTTGATCTGACCCCGGGGTCAGACCCCCGACTCTGACCCCGGGGTCAGACCCTTTACTCCGACCCCGGTTGGGTGGGGGGCTGGGAGAGGGCCCAGGTGATGAGGTCGGCGGCCAGGGCGGACATGGCGCGGCCGAAGGCCGGGGCGATGTCGACGACCTCCGGCGAGGCCGGGGTGACTTCCTGGCGGAAGCGCTGGCTGGCGACACGGCCGGCGCCGCGCTGGATCAGCTTGGCCTGCACATCCACCACCACCCTTGGCCGGCCGCCTTCATAGATGGTCTCGAAGTGCCGGATCTCGGTCAGCAGCAGGAAGTCGCCGCGGCCGCTGCTGCCCAGGCGCATCACCGAACGGAAGCGGCCGCTGTCCTCGAAGGCCTGCACCAGCGCCGTCTGCAGCATCTCCGGCGCCGTGTCGGCCCAGCGCGCGCCCTTGTAGGCCTGCAGCTGGTCCGGCGTCGGCCGCACGGCGATGCGGGTCGAGTCGATCATCTGGCTGGCCATCGGCGTGCCGATCGCCACCGACCAGTCCACCGACGGCCAGGCCGGATTGGCCTGCACCGGCGCCATCGGCGAGTACACCTGCACCACGGTCTTGGGTCCGCCCAGGCCCATGCAGCCGGTCAGCAGCAGGGCGGAGGCGAGGGCGAAGAGGCGGCGGGTCATGGTTCGAACTCCTCAGGCTGTTCCTTGCCGAGCAGGTAGCCGGCCGGATTGTCCTCGATGCGCTCGACCATCTCGTCGAGCTCGCGGATCAGGCTGCGCAACTGGCGCATGGTCGGGCCGATCTGGCTCAGGCCGTCCTGGCTGAAATCGGCGATGGCCTCGCGGTTCTCGCCGAGGATGGCGGAGGCGTTCTCGCTGGCCGATTCCAGCTGGGTCAGGGTGCGGTCCAGGCGCGCGACCAGGCCGGGCAGCTCCTTCACCAGGTTCTCGTCGATGCCGGTGATGGCGTGGTCGGCGCGGGCCAGGGTCTGGTCCAGGCGCTCGGTGGCGCTGCGGGCGTTGCGCAGCAGGGCGGCGATCTCCTCACGCTCGGCGGCGATGGTGCCGGTGACCTGGTCCAGCTGCTCCAGGGTGCGGGTGACGCGCTCGACGTTGGCATCGCTGAGCAGCCGGTTCACCCGGTCGACGATCTCGCTGGCGGTGGCGGCGATGTTCTGCAGGGCCGAGGGCTCGCTCTGGATGCGCGGCACCTCGCGGCCGCGGCCGCCTTCCAGCAGTGGCGCGCCCGGGCTGCCGCCGGTGAGCTGGATCACCGAAACGCCGGTCAGGCCGGTCAGGGCGATGCGGGCGCGGGTATCGGTGCGCACCGGCGTGTCGGCGTGCAGGCGGATGCGGGCGATCACCTTGCGCGGATCGTCGCGGTCCAGGCGCAGCTCGCGCACGGCGCCGACGCTGATGCCGCTGTAGAGCACCTGGCTGCCGACGCTGAGGCCGGTCACCGCCTCCTCGAAAACGACTTCGTATTCGCCGTAGCTGCGTTCGCTGGTGTACTTCGCCGCCCAAAGCGCGAACAGCACCGCACCCAGGCAGACCGCCAGGGTGAAGGCGCCGATCAGTACGTGGTTTGCGCGGGTTTCCATGGCTCAAGCCTCCTGGGCCTTGGCGGCCTGCGCGGCGCGTCCGCGCGGCCCGTGGAAATATTCCTGCACCCAGGGATGGTCGAAGCGCTCGACCTCCGCCAGCGGTGCGTTGATCAGCACCCGGCGGTCGGCCAGCACCGCGACCCGGTCGCAGATGGCGTACAGGGTGTCGAGGTCGTGGGTGATCAGGAAGACGGTCAGGCCCAGCGCCCGCTGCAGGGTGCGGATCAGCTCGTCGAAGGCGGCGGCGCCAACCGGGTCGAGGCCGGCGGTGGGCTCGTCCAGGAACAGCAGGGCCGGGTCCAGGGCCAGGGCGCGGGCGATGCCGGCGCGCTTGCGCATGCCGCCGGACAGCTGCGAGGGCAGCTTGGCGCCGGCGTCCTCGGGCAGGCCGGCCATGCGGATCTTCAGCATGGCCAGGTCCTGGATCATGTCGGCCGGCAGTTCCGGGTAGTGCTCCTTCAGCGGCACCGCCACGTTCTCGGCGACGGTGAGCGATGAGAACAGGGCGCCGCCCTGGAACAGCACGCCGGTGTTGCGTTCGATCAGCCGCGATTCGCGCGCCCGCCAGGACAGCGCGTCCACGCCCAGCACCTCGATGCTGCCGGCCTGGGGCGGACGCAGGCCGAGGATGGCGCGCATCAGCACCGACTTGCCGGTGCCCGAGCCGCCGACCACGCCGAGGATCTCGCCGCGGCGCACGTCCAGGTCGAGCTGGTCGTGCACGACCTGGCTGCCGAAGCTGTTGCGCAGCCCGCGCACGCGGATGGCCAGTTCCGGTTCGCCGCTCACCAGTCCATCTCCATGAAGAACATGGCGGCGAAGGCGTCGATGAGGATCACCAGGGAGATGGTCTGCACCACGCTCGAGGTGGTGCGCTCGCCCACCGACTGCGCCGTGCCCTGCACCTGGAAACCTTCCAGGCAGCCGATCAGGGCGATGACCGTGGCGAAGATCGGCGCCTTCGACAGGCCGACCCAGAAATGCCGGATGCCGATGGTCTCGTGCAGCCGGGTCAGGAACATCTCCGGGGTGAAGCCCAGGCTGGCCACGCTCACCGCCAGGCCGCCGGCGATGCCGGCGATCATGGCCAGGAAGGTCAGCAGCGGCAGCATCACCAGCAGGGCGACCAGCCGCGGCAGCACCAGCAGCTCGATCGGGTCCAGGCCGAGGGTGCGGATGGCGTCGATCTCCTCGCCGCTCTGCATGGCGCCGATCTGGGCGGTGAAGGCGCTGGCGGTACGGCCGGCCAGCAGGATGGCGGTCAGCAGCACGGCGAATTCGCGCAGGAAGGCGATGCCGACCAGCTCGACCACGAAGATCTCGGCGCCGAAGTCGCGCAGCACGCTGGCGCCGAGGAAGGCGATCACCGCGCCGACCATGAAGCTCAGCAGCAGCACCAGCGGCACCGCGTCCAGGCCGACCTGCTCCATGTGATGCACGGTCGGGGTCAGGCGGAAGCGGGCCGGGCGCAACAGCACGCCCAGGCCGGTCTTCAGGGTCAGGCCCAGGAAGCCGATCAGGGCCAGCACCTCGCGGGTGATGTCGTCCACCGCGAAGCCCATGCGCGCCAGCATCTCGCGCACGCCGTAGTCCTTGCGCCGGCGCCGCGGCGGTGCCTCGCAGAGATCACGCACGGTGGCGGTCAGGGTCTGGAACTCGGGCCGCACCTCGACGGTGGACAGGCCCAGGCCGGTCTTCACCGCGTAGCGCGACAGCATCATGGCGCCGGCGGAATCCAGGCGGGTGATGTCGCGGCCGTCGATGTCCTCGGCCCGTGTCGGCGCCGACTCGACCAGGGCCAGCATCTCGGCGGCATGCTGCAGCGTCCACTCGCCGCGGGCGCGCAGGATGCCCGGATTGCGTTCGCTCGGTTCGATGCTGGGCTTCTGGCTCATCGTGTCCACGGGACCTGGACCGGGGCTCAGGATAGCCGGTTTTCATGCCATCCTTTCCGGCCATGGACAACGCCGCCAGCCATTCCCAGGCCAGCTTCGAAGCCCGCACCGGTTTCGTCGCCGAACTGGCTTCCCGCCTGCACGCCTACGGCACCACCACCCAGCGCCTGGAGGCGGCGGTGGAGGCGGTATCCGCCCGGCTGGGCCTGGACTGCGAGATCTGGGCCAATCCCACCGGCCTGATCCTGAGCTTCGCCGACCCGGTGCGCGGCGCCCACAACGGCATCACCCGCGTGCTGCGCCTGCCGCCGGGCGAGCAGGACCTCAAGCGCCTGGCCGCCACCGACGCGGTGGCCGAAGACGTACTGGCCGGCCGGATGGCGCCTTCCGAAGGCCTGGAGGCGCTGCTCGCCCTGGACCGGCCGCGCAGCCGCGGCGCCCGCGTGGTCACGGCGCTGAGCTTCGGCCTCTCGGCCTCGGCGGTGGCGGTGCTGCTGGGCGCGGGCCTGGCGGGGGCGGTCACCGCGGCGCTGATCGGCGTGGTCACCGGCTGCCTGGCGGTGGCGGCGGAAACGCGGCCGCGCCTCGGCGAGGGCCTGGAAGCGCTGGCGGCGGCGATCGCCACGCTGCTGGTGGCGGCAGTGGCGGCCTTCGTCACGCCGATCGCCTACAAGACCGTGGTGATCGCCTCGCTGATCGTGCTGATGCCCGGCCTGACGCTCACCAATGCCGTCAGCGAGCTGGCGGCGCAGCAGCTGGTGGCCGGCACCGCGCGTTTCGCCGGCGCCATGATGAGCCTGCTCAACCTCACCTTCGGCACCGTCGCCGGCCTGCAGCTGGCCAAGCTGATGGGCTGGGAGCTGCAGGAAGCGCCGGCGGTCTTCCCGACGCTGCCGCTGGAACTGGGTGCGCTGGGCGTGGCCGCCTTCGCCTTCGCCGTGCTGTTCCGGGCCGGCACCCGCGACTACCCGCTGGTGATGGTCTCGGTACTGCTGGGTTACGGGCTGACCCGGTTGGGTGGCGAGGTGCTGGGCCTGGCCTCGGAAACCTTTGCCGGCGGCGCCTTCTTCGCCGGCATCGGCATCGCCGCCATCAGCAATGCCTACGGACGCTGGCGCAACCGGCCCGGCGCGCTGATCCGGGTGCCGGGCATCATCCTGCTGGTGCCGGGCAGCATGGGTTTCCGCAGCATCAACTTCGTGATGGAGCGCGACGTCTTCCTGGGGCTGGATACCGCCTTCACCGTGGTGACGGCGCTGGTGGCGCTGGTGGCGGGCCTGTTGTTCGGGAACCTGCTGGTGCCGTCGCGGCGGAATATCTGAGCGTCGGGAGAACCCGGGTCTGGCCCCGTTGGCGGATTGGCGGGGTGAAACCGGGGTCTGACCCCGTTCGGGGTCAGACCCCAAGGGTCCCGTCGATTACTTGCGGATGAGGAAGTCCTCGGGCTTCTTGCCCTTGGCCAGTTCGGCCGAGAGCCACTTGGGCGGCATGCCGCGGCCGGCCCAGGTCTTGGACGGGTCGTTGGGGTGGCGGTACTTCGGCGGCACCTTGCGGCCCTTCTGCGTCGACTTGCGCGCGGGCGCCTTCGCCGCCGGCTTCTTCGCCGCCGCCGTGCGGGCCTTGCCGCCGCCGAACAGTTCCTCGATGGTGTAACCCTCGGCCTTGGCCAGGGCGGCGAGTTTCCTGCGCACGGTGGCGACCGGCTTGCGCCTGGCCAGCAGCTTGCGGCGCCGGTTGGCCTCGGCGATCAGCGACTGCAGTTCCTTGGCCGACAGGCCTTCGAGATTGATGCCCATGGTTTCCTCGGTTTTCCGGTTCGGTATTGAACGGGTATTCCGGGCAACGGCCCGGGAAATGCCGATGGTAACCAGCGCGGGCGGCGCGGCCAAACCCCGCCCGCACCGCGGGCGGTTTGCTTTACGGGTTTGTGCGCGGTTTTCTCAGGCCAGGCCGAGCCGCGCCAGCAGGGCGGCGCGGTCGAGCTGTTCGCTGTCGGCGGCGGTGCGGGCGCGGTATTCGAAGGTGCCCGCTTCCAGGCCGCGGCCGGACACCACCACCCGGTGCGGGATGCCGATCAGCTCGATGTCGGCGAACATCTGGCCCGGGCGCAGGCCGCGATCGTCCAGCACCACGTCGACGCCGCGCTGCTGCAGTTCCGTGTACAGGCCCTCGGCCGCCTCGCTCACGCTGGCCTCGCCCTTGGGGTTGATGACGCAGACGGCCACCTTCCAGGGCGCCATCGGTTCCGGCCAGCAGATGCCGCGCTCGTCGAAGTTCTGCTCGATGGCGGCACCGACGATGCGGGAGACGCCGACGCCGTAGCAGCCCATGTACATGACCTGGGCCTTGCCCTCGGTGTCCAGCACGGTGGCGCCCAGGGCCTCGGCGTACTTCTGGCCGAGCTGGAACACGTGGCCGACCTCGATGCCGCGGGCGATGCGCAGGGTGCCCTTGCCGTCCGGCGAGGGATCGCCCTCGACGACGTTGCGGATGTCGGCCACCAGGTCGGGTTCGGCGACGTCGCGGCCCCAGTTCACGCCCGCCAGGTGCCAGCCCTTGCGGTTGGCACCGACCACGAAGTCGGCCATGGCGGCGACGGTGCGGTCGGCGATCACGGTGATCTGCTTCGCCGGCTTCACCGGACCGAGGAAGCCGGGCTCGCTGCCCAGGCATTCGGCGATCTCCGCCTCGGTGGCCATGCGGTATTCGCCCAGGCCGGGCAGCTTGGCCAGCTTGATCTCGTTGAGCACGTGGTCGCCGCGCACCAGGGCCAGCACGAAGCCCTGTTCGCCCATCAGCGCCACCGACTTGACCGTTCGCGAGAGCGGAATGCCCATCAGGGCAGCGACGTCCTCGCAGGTCTTCTGGGTCGGCGTCTCGACCTCGCGCATGGCTTCGGCCGCGGCCGGGCGCGGGCCCGGTGCCACCGCCTCGGCCATTTCGACGTTGGCGGCGTAGTCGCTGCCGTCGGAGAAGGCGATGGCGTCCTCGCCGGAATCGGCCAGCACGTGGAATTCGTGCGAGGCGCTGCCGCCGATGGCGCCGGTGTCGGCGGCCACGGCGCGGAAGCGCAGGCCCAGGCGGCTGAAGATGCGGCCGTAGGCCTCGTACATCACCTGGTAGGTCTCGGCCAGGCTGGCGGCGTCCAGATGGAAGGAATAGGCGTCCTTCATCAGGAACTCGCGCGCGCGCATCACGCCGAAGCGCGGGCGGATCTCGTCACGGAACTTGGTCTGGATCTGGTAGAAGTTGACCGGCAGCTGCCTGTACGAGCGCAGTTCGTTGCGGGCGAAGTCGGTGATGACTTCCTCATGGGTCGGGCCGTAGCAGAACTCGCCGTCCTTGCGGTCCTTGATCTTCAGCAGCTGGCCGCCGAACTTCTGCCAGCGCCCGGTTTCCTCCCACAGCTCGCGCGGCTGGATCGAGGGCATCAGCATCTCGATGGCGCCGGCCCGGTCCATCTCCTCGCGCACGATGGCCTCGACCTTACGCAGCACCCGCAGGCCCAGCGGCGTCCAGGTGTAGATGCCGGCGGCGAGCTTGCGGATCATGCCGGCGCGCAGCATCAGCTGATGGCTGACGATCTCGGCGTCGGCGGGGGTTTCCTTGCTGGTGTGCAGGTGGAAGCGGGAAAGGCGCATCGGCAGGCCAGGCGCGGGGACAGGGCCGGCCATTGTACCGGCGCCGGCGCGGCCGTCATGCCCCGGCGGCGCGGAAGCGCCCGGCCCAGGACGGGAAAGGGCCCCCCAGGGGCCCCGATGACGGTGTCGCAGGGAGGGCCCGACCTGGCGCCGGGCCCCGAGGGCTCAGGATCCGGGCTGCTCGCCGCAGTAGGCCTGCATCTGCCGGCGGGCGATGTCGGTCTCGGCGGCGCGCTCCTCCGGCGTGTATTCCTCCATCACGCCGTCGCCGTCCTTGTCGCGCTGCAGGCGCTTGTCCGAGCTGAGCAGCTCGTAATTGGCGCGGGCCTTCTCGCAGGCCAGCTCGACCGGGGACTTGGCCGGGGCCTGCTCGCCCTCGACCGGGGCCCCGCCGGTGTCGCCGGCGACCTCGCGGGCCTGCGAGCCCTCCAGCTCGGTCTGGGAATAGACGTTCACGCCGTCCTCGGACGTGGTCTTGTACACCGTGACCTTGTCCTCGGCCGCCAGCAGGGCGGGCACCAGGGCCAGGGCCAGGGCGGAAATCAGGACATTGCGCTTCATGGTGACGCTCCGGACAACGGGAGCCCCGTGATACCACCAGCCCCCCGCCCCCGCAAGGCGGAGGCTGCGGGCCCGGCCCGGGAGCCGCTACACTTCGGCCATGCAGCCCAATGACGACCAGCACGCCGTGCGCAGCCGCGGCATCTACCTGCTTCCCAACCTGCTGACCACGGGCGGGCTGTTCGCCGGCTTCTACGCCATCCTGGCGGCGGCCAGCGGCCATTTCGAGAACGCCTGCATCGCCGTCTTCGTGGCGGCGCTGTTCGACGGTGTCGACGGCCGGGTGGCGCGCATGACCGGCACCACCAGCGAATTCGGCGTCCAGTACGACTCCCTGGCCGACCTGGTCAGCTTCGGCATGGCGCCCTCGCTGGTGATGTACCACTGGGCCCTGTCCGGATTCCGCGCCGACGGCTCGGTGCTGTCCAAGGTCGGCTGGGCGGCCGCCTTCCTGTACGCGGCCTGCGCGGCCCTGCGCCTGGCCCGCTTCAACACCCAGGTCGGGGCGGTGGACAAGCGCTGGTTCATCGGCCTGGCCAGCCCGGCGGCGGCGGCCCTGGTGGTGTCCTTCGTCTGGGCCATGAACAGCTTCGGCTACGCCGGCCAGGCCCTGCGCTGGGAGGCGCTGGTGGTGACGGTGGCGGCCGGCCTGCTGATGGTCAGCCGGATCCGCTACTTCAGCTTCAAGGGATTCCCCAAGGGCGACCGCGTGCCTTTCTTCGTGATGGCGCTGGTGGTGCTGGTGATCGCGGTGCTGTTCATCGCCCAGGCCAAGGGCCTGTTCGCCATCGCCCTGCTGTACGCCCTGTCCGGCCCGGTCTGGTGGGCCTGGACCCGAATCCGGCACAAGTCCGCCGCATGAGCTGGAGCCCCGCCCAACAGGTGATGCTGGAGGCCATGGGCTACACCCTGTACGCCCGGGCCGGCAGCGCGGCCGCCGCGCCGGCGGCCGAGCCCGTGCCCGCGCCGGCCCCCGAGGCGGCCCGCCGTCCGCCGGCCGGGCGGACCACCACCGCCCGCCCGGCCCAGGGCGGTTTCGAACGGCTGGAAGCCGCCCTTCGCCGCGCGGCCCGCGGCCGCGAGCTGGCGCATGTCCTGCCGCCCCTGGCCGAACTGCGCGCCAGTCCGGCTGCCAAGCGCGCCTTCTGGCCGGTCCTGCGCGCGCTCCGCCGCCTGCACTGAGCCCGGGTCATGAACGCGCGGCCCGACGACGCCGCCCGGATGAGGCCGATGCGCCAGGCCGACATCGAGGCGGTGATGGCCATCGAGACGCGCGCCTATCCCTTCCCCTGGACCGCCGGGATCTTCCGCGACTGCCTGCGCGCCGGGCACCACTGCTGGGTGCTGGAATCGGGGCAGGGGATCATCGGCTACGGCGTGCTGTCGGCGGCGGCCGGCGAGGCGCACATCCTCAACGTCTGCGTGGCGCCCGAGCTGCAGGGGCAGGGCCATGGCCGCCGCCTGCTGCGGCGGCTGGTGGACCTGGCGCGCTGGCACCACGCCCACCAGGTCTTCCTGGAGGTGCGGCCGTCCAATCCGAAGGCGATCGCCCTGTACCACAGCGAGGGGTTCAACGAGATCGGCCGCCGGCCGAACTACTACCCGGCCGCGAAGGGGCGCGAGGACGCCATCGTCATGGCCATGGCCCTGCTGCCGCCCTGAAAGCCCGGCGCGCCTGCCCGCAAGCCCGCCCGGAGGCGGGGATTTGGTAGCATTTGCGGCCTTTGGCGCTTCATTTCCGCCCGTTTTCACGCCCGGCCCGCGCCGGGCCCGCACCGTTTCCCGCCCATGGACAAGAGCTTCGAACCCGGCACCTTCGAAACCAGGTGGTATGAGCACTGGGAAGCCAGCGGCTGCTTCCGGCCCTCGGGCAAGGGCCAGCCCTACACCATCATGCTGCCGCCGCCGAACGTCACCGGCACCCTGCACATGGGCCACGCGTTCCAGCACACGCTGATGGACGCGCTGATCCGCTACCACCGCATGAAGGGCTACGACACCCTCTGGCAGGTGGGCACCGACCACGCCGGCATCGCCACCGAGATGGTGGTCAGCCGCAACCTCGAGCGCGAGGGCAAGGGCGAGAGCCGCGATTCCCTGGGCCGGGAGAAGTTCGTCGCCAAGGTCTGGGAGTGGAAGGAGCAGTCCGGCGGCACCATCACCCGGCAGATGCGCCGCCTCGGCGCCAGCGCCGACTGGAGCCGCGAGCGCTTCACCATGGACGAGGGCCTGAGCAAGGCCGTGGTCGAGACCTTCGTGCGCCTGTACGAGGAAGGCCTGATCTACCGCGGCCAGCGCCTGGTCAACTGGGACCCGGTGCTGAAGACCGCCATCTCCGACCTCGAGGTGGTGAACGAGGAGGAAGAGGGCCGGCTGTGGTCCATCCGCTACCCGCTGGCCGATGGCAGCGGCGAGGTGGTGGTGGCGACGACCCGCCCCGAGACCATGCTCGGCGACACCGCCGTGATGGTGCACCCCGAGGACGAGCGCTACGCCCACCTGGTCGGCAAGAGCGTGAAGCTGCCGCTGACCGGCCGCGAGATCCCGGTCATCGCCGATGCCTACGTCGACCGCGAGTTCGGCACCGGCGTGGTGAAGGTGACGCCGGCGCACGATTTCAACGACTACGCGGTCGGCCAGCGCCACGGCCTGCCGCTGATCAACATCTTCACCGCCGACGCCACGGTCAATGACAACGCGCCGGAGAAGTACCGCGGCCTGGACCGTTTCGCCGCCCGCAAGGCGGTGCTGGCCGACCTGGAGGCCGCCGGCCTGCTGCTGGAGGAGAAGAAGCACCGGCTGATGGTCCCGCGCGGCGATCGCACCGGCCAGGTGATCGAGCCCTGGCTGACCGATCAGTGGTTCGTGAAGATGGACGCGCTGGCCAGGCGTGGCCTGGAGCTGGTCGAGAACGGCGACGTGCGCTTCGTGCCGCCGAACTGGATCAACACCTACCGGCACTGGATGCAGAACATCCAGGACTGGTGCATCAGCCGCCAGCTCTGGTGGGGCCACCGCATCCCGGCCTGGTATGACGCCGCCGGCAAGGCCTACGTCGGCCGCAGCGAGGAAGAGGTGCGGGCGAAGCACGGCCTCGGCGCCGACGTCGTGCTCACCCGCGACAACGACGTGCTCGAGACCTGGTTCAGCTCCGCCCTGTGGTCGCATTCCACCCTGGGCTGGCCGGACGAGGCCGACATGGCGAAGTACGGCTTTGCCGAGCGCCTGCCGACCTCGGTGCTGGTCACCGGCTTCGACATCATCTTCTTCTGGGTGGCCCGGATGATCATGATGACGGACCACTTCACCGGCAAGGTGCCCTTCCGCGACGTCTACATCACCGGCCTGGTCCGCGACAAGGACGGCCAGAAGATGTCCAAGTCCAAGGGCAACATCCTCGACCCGATCGACCTGATCGACGGCATCTCGCTGGACGAGCTGGTGGCCAAGCGCACCTCCGGCCTGATGCAGCCGCAGATGGCGCAGAAGATCGAGAAGGCCACCCGCAAGGAGTTCCCGGACGGCATCCCGGCCTTCGGCGCCGACGCCCTGCGCTTCACCTTCGCCTCGCTGGCCACCCATGGCCGCGACATCAAGTTCGACCTGGCCCGCTGCGAGGGCTACAAGAACTTCTGCAACAAGCTCTGGAACGCCGCCCGCTTCGCCCTGATGAACTGCGAGGGCTTCCGGGCGGAAGGGCTGCCGCAGCCGCGTACCGATGCCGAGCGCTGGATCCTGCACCGCTTCAACCAGCTGCTGCGGGAGGTGGAAGCGGCGTATGCCGAGTATCGCTTCGACCTGGCGTCACAGGCGCTGTACGAGTTCGCCTGGAACGAGTTCTGCGACTGGTTCGTGGAGCTGGCCAAGCCGGCCCTGCAGGGCGGCGACGCGGCCGCCGCCGACAGCACCCGGCACACGCTGCTGCACGTGCTCGAGCAGCTGCTGCGCGCCCTGCATCCGATCATCCCCTTCGTGACCGAGGAAATCTGGCAGGCGGTGGCGCCGAAGCTGGGCCGCGGTGGCGACAGCATCAGCACCCAGGCCTGGCCGGCGATCGAGGCCGGCTTCGACCAGGCCGAGGCCGCCGCCGGCATCGAGTGGCTGAAGTCGGCGGTCAGCCAGGTGCGTTCGATCCGCAGCCAGATGGGCATCGCGCCCTCGAAGGCGGTGCCGCTGCGCCTGCAGGACGGCGAGCCGGCCGACCGCGAGCGCATCGTCCGGCACACGCCGGCGCTGAAGTTTCTGGCCCGCCTGGATTCGATCGAGTGGATCGAGGGCGAGGCGCCGGTGGCGGCTGCGGCCGTGGTCGGCACGCTCAAGCTGCTGATCCCGCTGGAGGGTCTGATCGACCTCGGCGCCGAGCGCGCGCGCCTGGACAAGGAGCTCAGGCGCATCGCCGCCGAAATCGCCAAGTGCGAGGCCAAGCTGGGCAACGAGACCTTCGTCAACAACGCCCCGGCCGCCGTGGTCGAACAGGAACGCCAGCGCCTGGCCGACTGGACCACCCAGCACACCGCCCTCTCCGCCCAGCGCGCCCGCCTCGGCGATTGAGGGATGGACGCGGACATCCGCGTCAGGAACCCCTTCCCTCAAGCGGCGGCGAAAGCGGGGCGGGTGAGGTTTTCGGGGTCGCCGTCGGTGCAGTGGACTTCGTCTTCGATGCGGACGCCGCCGTAGGGCAGCAGCTGTTCGATGCGGTCCCAGTTGACGTGCCTTGCCTGCGGGGTGTGCTTCAGCTTCGCCAGCAGGGTGGGGATGAAGTAGATGCCCGGTTCGATGGTGACGACCATGCCCGGCTCCAGGGTCCGGGTCATGCGCAGGTAGGGGTGACCCTCGGGGCGCGGGATCAGGTTGCCGTCCTCGTCACTGAAGCCGGCGACGTCGTGCACCTGCAGGCCGATCGGATGGCCCAGGCCGTGCGGGAAGAAGGTCGAGCTCAGGCCGGTGGCCAGCATGTCGGCCGGATCCATGTCGACGATGCCCAGCTGCTGCAACACTCCGCCCAGGCGCAGGTGTGCCTCCAGGTGCAGCTGGCGGTAGTCGGTGCCGGCGCGCACCTTGCCGCACAGCGCCTGCTGCTCGGCATCCACCGCCTGCAGCAGCTCGGCGAAGGCGCCGTCGCCATGGCCCCAGGTGCGGGTGATGTCGCTGGCGTAGCCGTCCACCTCGGCGCCGGCGTCGATCAGCAGGGTCAGCGAACGCGCCGGGGCCTGGTCCTGCTTGTACTGATAGTGCAGGGTGGCGGCGTGCTCGTTCAGGCCGACGATGTTGCCGTAGGGCAGGTCCAGGTCGGTGTGGCCGGTGGCGGCCAGGTAGGCAGCGTGGATCCGCGCCTCGGAGGCGCCGGCCAGGAAGGCCTCGCGCGCCGCCAGGTGGCCCGGCACCGCCCGCCGCTGGGCGGCGCGCATGCGGTCCAGCTCGTAGGGCGTCTTGTAGGCGCGGTGGTAGTGCAGGTAGTCGAGCAGGACCTTGGGATTGTTGGGTTCGAAGCCGGGCAGGGCGGCATCGGCCTCGCCGATGATGGCGCGGCGGCCCTCGCGCGGCAGGTGCTTCGCCGCCTCGGCCGGGTCGCTGATCACCCGGATGTCGAATTCCCCGACCCAGACCCCCTCGGGCGCGGTCGGCGGCACATGCCAGTAGTCGTCCGGCTGGTAGTAGACCAGCACCGGCTTCTGCCCCGGCGTGTAGGAGACCCAGCAGCACGGGTGCCGGGTCAGTGGCACCCAGGCCTTGAACTGCGCGTTTACCTTGAAGGGGTAGGGGCGGTCGTCCAGGAACTCGAACTTCTCGATACCGGAGGCCACCAGCAGGTGGTCGAAGCCGGCTTTCTGCAACGCACGATCAACCCGCGCCTTGATTGTTTCAAGGTGGGCGCGATATAGAGTGGCGGGCGGCTGGCTGGACATGACGCGTACCGGGCAGGGGAGAGAGTCCCGGATTGTGCCGCATCGGCGGTCCCGACGCAGGAGAGCGGATGGAAGCGCGGCAGCAAAAGGAGGGGGCATTGCTGGGTCGGCCGGCCTGGTGGTGGAGCCTTGCCGCCCTGCTCATCGGCCTGGCGCTGAGCGTGCTGGCCGCCGGCTTCCATCGCGATTCCCTGGCGGCCGCCGAGCGCATCCGCCTGGAGCGGCTGTCCGGCAATGCCTTCGATGCGGTCGAGGGCAAGCTGCATACCTGTGGCCTGCTGGTCCGCTCCCTGCAGGCGCTGTTCCTGTCCTCGGACGAGGTCACCGCCGAGGAGTTCCAGGCCATGTACGACAACCTGCGGCCGCGGGAGCAGTTTCCCAGCCTGCAGGCGGTGGCCTTCGCCGAGCGCGTCGCCGATTCGCCGGACGGCGGCGAGCACTACATCACCACCCTGGTGGCGCCGGCCTCCGGCAATGACAGCCTGCTCGGCCTGGACGTGGCCAGCCAGCCGGCCAACCTGACGGCGCTGCGGTTTTCCCGCGACTCGGACCGGCCGGTGATGTCCGCGCCCTTCGAGCTCGTCCAGCGCGCCGGCATGGCCGGCGCCAACGATGGCATCACCATCCGCCTGCCGGTGTTCAGTTCCGGCATGCAGCCGCGCGACCTGGGCGAGCGGCGGGGCCGCGAGATCGGCTCGCTGGCGGCCTCGTTCCGGGTCAGCCGGCTGATTTCCGACGCGCTGCCGCAGGAAGCGCGGGAACGTTTCGCCGTGCGCGTCTCCGACGTCACCGACGGCAAGCCGGCCCTGCTGTTCGTCGACCATGATTTCGAGCGGATGGCTACCGCAGAGGCCGACCTGCACACCCGGCAGCTGTCCTATGGCGGCCGCACCTGGCGCCTGGAGGCGGTGGCCCGGCCCGACATGGCAGCCGGCGCCTGGATGCCGCGGCTGACCCTGGCCATCGGCCTGCTCGCCAGCGTGCTGATGGCCACCCTGGCCTGGTCCATCGCCCACACCCGCTCGCGCGCCCTGAGCCTGGCACAGGAAATGTCGCGGCAGTTCCGCGAGAGCGAGGAGCGCTTCCGCGCCCTGAACGAGCTGCTGCCGGCCCTGGTGGTGCTGGCCCGGGCCGAAGACGGCGCCCTGGTCTACGCCAACCAGGCCTTCCGCGACCGCTTCGGCACCGACGAGCACCGTTCGCTGCCGCTGCTGGACCTGATCGAGGAGCCGGCCCTGCGTGACCGCGTCGCCGCCATCGCCCGCAGCCCCGGCAGCATCATCAACGAGACCGCCCGCCTGCGCGCGCCCGGCCAGGCCTCGTTCTGGGCGACGCTGTCGGTATCGCTGATCCAGCTGGAAGGCCGGCCGCACCTGCTGGCCGTGGCCAACGACATCACCGAGCTGCGCGTGCTCAGCGAGGAGCTGAGCTACCAGGCCAGCCACGATTCGCTGACCAACCTGTACAACCGCCGCGAGTTCGAGCGGCGCCTGGACGCCGCCATCGCCGCGCTCGACGCCGGCGGTCCGAGCTGTGCCCTGCTGTACCTGGACCTGGACCAGTTCAAGATCATCAACGACACCTCCGGCCACTACGCCGGCGACCAGCTGCTGGCGCAGCTGGCCAGCCTGCTGGCCGGCAGCCTGCCCGAGGGCGTGCTGATGGCGCGCCTGGGCGGCGACGAGTTCGCCCTGCTGGTCGAACGCATCGAGGAGCCGCAGGCCATGGCCCTGGCCGAGCAGGTGCGCGCCACCATCGACGGCTACGTGTTCGGCTGGGAAGACCGCAACTACACCATCAGCGCCAGCATCGGCGTGGTGATGATGCGCGGCCCCGGGCTCAGCCAGCGCGCCCTGCTGGCACATGCCGACACCGCCTGCTACATGGCCAAGGAGCGCGGCCGCAACCGCGTCCACCTGTTCTCCGAGCAGGATTCCGAGACCAGCAAGCGGCGCAGCGAGATGGAATGGGCCGGGCGCATCCGCGAGGCCCTGTCCGAGGGCCGTTTCGAGCTGCACTTCCAGGAGCTGGCGCCGCTCTGGCACGGCGAGCAGGCCGAGGGCGTGCACGTGGAAATGCTGGTGCGCCTGCGCGACGAGAACGGGCAGATGGTGCCGCCCGGTGCCTTCATCCCGGCCGCCGAACGCTTCGGCCTGATGCCGCAGCTGGACCGCTGGGTGGTGGAGACCGCACTGGCCAACTTCAACCGCCTGCACCCCTCCGGCCGGCAGGTGAACCTGTGCGCGATCAACCTGTCCGGCCCGACCTTCGAGGACGAGGCCTTCGCCGCCTTCGTGCTGCGGGCGCTGGAGGATTACGGCGTGTCGCCGCAGCGGGTCTGCTTCGAGATCACCGAGACGGCGGCGGTCAGCAACATGGCGCGGGCGGTGGAATTCATGCAGCGGCTGCGCGCCGCCGGCTGCCGCTTCGCCCTGGACGACTTCGGTTCCGGCATGGCCTCGTTCGGCTACCTGAAGAACCTGCCGGTGGACTACATCAAGATCGACGGCAGCTTCATCCGCAACATCGAGACCGATCCGGTCAGCTATTCGATCGTGCGGGCGGTGACCGACATCGGCCACCAGCTGGGCCTGCAGGTGGTCGCCGAATGGGTGGCCGACGACCGCGCCCGCGACCTGCTGCGCGGCCTGAGCGTGGACTACGCCCAGGGCTTCGCCATCCACCGGCCGGAGCCGGCGGCAGTGTTCAGGAACCGGGGCTGAGGGCGGCGGGCGCGGCGCAGTCCGGGCCCAGGTCCAGCGGCTCGCCCAGCGGCACCGGCTGGCGCAGCAGGTGCAGCCGTGCCGACATCGCCGCCGTCACCAGCAATTCGTTGTCCTCGGTGATCATCATGGCGCAGCCCAGGCCGAGCCGGCGCACCATGTCGGCGAAGCCGGAGGGACCGGCCACGAAGGTGGCGGTGGCGGCGGCATCGGCCAGCAGCGGATCGGGATGCACCACCACCACCGCGGCGGCGCCGCGGGCCGGGTAGCCGGTGCGAGGATCCAGCACGTGTGGCCAGCGCGCGCCGGCCGGCGAGGTGCGGAACTTGTTGTAGTTGCCGGAGGAGAACAGCGCCTCGCCGTCGTGCAGGTAGAGGCCGCCGAGCACGCCACCGAAGGGATCGCGCAGGCTGATGCTCCAGGGCTGGCCGGCGCCGTCGCCCAGGGCCACCACATCGCCGCCGAGGTTGATCAGTGCGTGTTCGATCCCGTGCCGGCGCAGGATTTCCAGCAGGGCCTCGGCGGCGGCGCCTTCGGCGATCGCGTCGAAGTCCAGCTGCACGCGCGGGTCGCTGCTGGAAATCTGTCCGTCGCGCACCTGCACCGAGGAAAGCCGCGGCGGATCGTGGCGCCAGGCCTCGAGGAAGGATTCCGTCGGCGGCGGCGTGTGCACCGGGAAGGTGGAGGTGTGGAAGCCCCAGGCCTCCACCAGGCCGCCGACGGCCGGATCGAACAGGCCGCCGCTGGCCTCGGTCAGCGGCCGCGAGCGCTCGACCAGTTCGATCACCGACGCCGGTGCCGGCGCCGATTCGCCATTGGCGAGGGCGGCATTGATGCGGGTCAGGTCGGAGGGCTCCCAGGCATGCCATTCCTGCTCGTACTGGCGCAGGCGGGCGGAGGCTTCCGCCAGCGCCGCCTGGGCGGCTTCGGGCCGGGCCTCGCGGATCTCGATCTCGGCCAGGGTGCCGAACACGTACAGGCGCTCGAAGCGCGCCTCCGGCGCCGGCTGGCAGGCCGCCAGCAGGGCGGCGAGGACGAGCGCGATGGTCGGCCGGCGGGCCCGGTCAGACGTACTGGCTGCCGGGCGCATCCACCCACTCGCGGATGAAGGCGACGTCGGCGGGTGCCACGTCGATGAAGCGGAAGCCGGTCCAGACCTGGCCGGGCGCCGATGCTTCGTCCGACCAGAGTTCGTGCGCGCCGACCTCGATGCTGCGCATGCCGCCGCCGTCGACCGGCAGCGAGAAGCGCATCTGGTACAGCGCGTCGTCCACCAGCGGCTTGCCCAGGACCAGCAGCATGCCGGTCTCGGACAGGTTGCTGAGCTTGCCGACGACCTCGCCGGTCATGGTGTCGGTGACGTCGACATTGAAGCCGACCTTGCGGCGCTTGGCGCGACGGTAGTCGGTGCTGGGCTGGTTCATCGGGCGGGCACCTCGGCTGGCGTCTGTCCGGCGAAGGAGCGCAGCGCATTCATCACCGCGCTCCAGGCCCGGTCGATCAGTGTTCCCTTTTCTTCCTCGACCACCTTGACCTCACCCTTGACCATGGCCTTGGCCAGGCCCTCGAGCGTGTGCTCGCCGACCTTCTGGCCGCGGTGGTTCACGAACAGCACGTGGCCGGTGACGGTGGAGAACCAGGACAGGCGCCGGCGCACCTTCTCGCCCTGGCTGACGGTGAACTCGAACCAGGTGCCGAAGGGCAGGTGCTTGATCTGCTCCAGCCGCGCCTGTTCCTCGGCGCTGAGGCTGACCTTCTTCTTGCGTGCCTGCTGCAGTTCCTCGCCGAGCCGGGCCCGCGCCTTCAGGCGCATGGTCAGCTCGGTGCGGCTGGCGGCGCTGTCATCCTCGGTATTGGTCTGCGGCTCGACCAGGCGCTGGGCGATCGCCGCGGCTTCCTCGTTGTGGTAGCCGACCTGGGACAGCGAGGTCTCGATCTCCTGGCGCAGCGATGCCGACTCGGCCGGCGACACCGGCGACTGCCCCGGCGGTGCCTTGGCCACGGCGATCAGTCGTTCGGCGACTTCCAGCTGCTGGTTCCAGGCCTCGGAGTCCTCGCCGTGGCGCAGCGCGGTCAGCGCCATCACGTCGGTCCAGGCCTGGCTGAGCAGGGTGTGGGTGAATCGCGGCAGGTTCTGCTTCTTCAGCAGGGCCTCGACTGCGCTGGCGGCGCGCTCGCGGGCCAGGGCCAGGCGCTCCTTGCCGCGCGCCGCCTCGACGTGGCGCTTCTCGGCCACCTCGGCCTTGCGCGAGATGGTCTGCAGGTGCGAGCTGAGGTCCTCGAGCAGGTGGTTGAACAGGTCGAGGTTGCCGTCGAACTCGCGCACGGTGCGGTCGACGACGGTCTGCATCTTGCCGATCAGCTGCTTGTCGGCATCGTCCTCGCCCAGCCAGTAGGCGCCGGTCTCGGCGATGGCATTGAGCATCTGCCGGGCCGGGTGCTGCTGGCGGGTGAAGAAGGCCTTGTCCTGCAGGGCCACGCGCAGCAGCGGCACCTGCAGCTTGGACAGCAGCACGGCAGCCGGGCTGTTCGGCCGCACGTCCTTCATCAGGTGGTCGAACAGCATGCCGACCAGGTCGATGGCGTCGCCGTCCTCCTCGGCCAGGGCCGGCGCCTTGCCGTCCGGCACCGCCTGGCGCAGCTGCGCCAGCAGGTCCTGCTTGAGGTGGTTGACGGTACGCGGCGCCGGCTTGCCGTTGACCACCACCGTGGCCGGGGCCTTGTGCTGCAGCACGCCCAGGGCCTGCTGCACGAGGTCGGTGGCGACCGGCACGCCGGATTCACCGGCGCTGCGGCCGCCCGAGAGCTTGCCGAGCAGCTGCCGGCGGCCGGCCAGCAACTGCCGCATCTGGTTGAAGGCATCGCCCGCGGCATCGCCGGCGATGCCGCCGCTGGCGACGCCGCCGGTCGTGGCCGGTGCGGCCGCACCGGTACTGCCCATGCCCGGCAGGGGAACACGCGAAGGCGCCGCGCCCGCCGCAGCGCCGGCGGTCGCACCAGCACCTGCGGCCGCACCGCCACCGGCGCCGCCCGCGCCGCGGCCGCCCTGAACCCCGGGACTGCCATCCGCACCCCCCAGGCCGATCGCGCCGCCACCGTCCTCGCCGGCGCGAGGCGCCTGCCGGCGCGGCTGCGGAGGCGTGGCCGCCGCCGCCGGGCTGCCCGGACGGACGCGCACCGGCACGTACTGCAGGTTGGGCAGCACGCCGTTGCGCGCCAGGTAGGTGTTCACGTTCTCGACGAAGCTGCCGTAGACCGGCATCAGGTGCCGCTCGAAGGTGCGGAACAGCAGCAGGCGGTGCTCGGCGCCCAGCTCCAGGCACTCGGAGGCCTGGCGGATCATCCGGCACAGGGCCTGCGGGCCGATCGGCAGGTTCTCGGCGTCGAAGGCCGGCTTGCCGGCCAGCACGCCGAAGCGCTGGCCGAGCAGGTAAAGCGGCAGGCTGTTGCGGACCTCGGCGCGGCCGGAGATCTCGGTCAGCACCGTGGCCTCGTCCAGTTCGACGTTCTCGACCAGGCTCAGCTCGCCGCTGGAGCGGAAGCCGCCGACGGTGGCGCGCTGGCCGGCCGGGTCCTTGATGCAGGCCAGTTCGGCCTCGAGCAGGATCAGGAAGCGCGGCACCAGGTCGGGCCGCGTGCGCTTGACCAGACGCTGCGCTTCCAGCCAGCGCGTCTGCACGATGTTGCTTCGCGCCTGTTCGGCGTACTTGAACAGCTGTTGCTCGAACTCGTTGAGGGTCGAAACCAGCACCCGCTCGAGTTCATCCGAGGCGTACTCGAGGATTCCTCCGAGCAGGCTGCGGACACGTTCTGGCAACGGCCTGGACGCCAGGGTCGGCGCGGAAGCGGCCGGCGGTTGAGCCGAGGCGGGCATACGGCGCTCCGGTTGGATTCCCCGCCCGGATTCTAGGCATAGCGCGCGGTCCGCGCATAGGGCCGGTCCGGCCAGCCGGCAGGAGGTGCCGGCTGGCCGCTTCCGGGATCAGTTGCCGTTCCAGACCACACTCAGGAGACCGCTGCGGCCCGGGGTGTTGTAGCCCCGCACCAGCTCATAGTCGCGGTCGGTCAGGTTCTCGACCCGCGCCTCCAGGCGCCAGCCCCGTGCCAGGGGCAATGCCAGGCGCAGATGCGCCAGGGCGAAGGCGGCGGTATTGCCGCCCACGTCGCGGCGGGCCGAGACGTAGTCGCCGTCCAGACCCAGCACCAGGCCGCCGTCGAAGCGGTATTCCAGGTCGGCGTGGGCCTTGCGCCGGGCCCGGCGCAGCAGCTCCAGGCCGGTGTCCTCGTCCTCGGCGTCCAGCCAGGCCAGGTTGCCGCCGGCCGAGAAGGCGCCGCGCTCGAGCCGGTATTCCAGCTCCACGCCGTCCATCCGTGCCCGGGCGATGTTGATGGCGTCATTGGTACCCGGGGCGGCGAAGGCGATCATGTCGCGCACCCGGGTGCGGAACACCGACAGGCCCAGGCGCTGGCCGCCGGCCGGCCAGAGGTCCCAGCCGGCTTCCCAGGTCTCCGACCGTTCCGGCTTCAGGTCCGGGTTGCCGGCGAAGCCATAGCCGAAGTTCGGGTAGTACAGCTCGTTGAAGTTGGGGGCGCGGAAGCCCTCGCCCCAGGACAGGCGGACCCGCGCGCGCTGGCCGACGTCCATGGCCCAGCCCAGCTGGCCGGTGCCGGCGCCGCCATACTGGTCGCTGTCGTCGTGGCGGGCCGACAGGTCCAGCACATGCCTGCCGAAGCGGCCGCCCCAGCTGGCGAACACCGCCTGGCTCTTGCGCTCGCGGTCGAAGACCTGGCCGTTGAAGCCGTCCCAGGATTCGCCGTATTCGCGCTGGGCGTTGACGCCGATGTTCAGCACGCCCTTGCCGAGGTCAATGCTGTTGACCCAGTCCAGGCTGTGCCGGCGGCTGTGGAAGCCGTTGGGGTAGTCGCCCTGCGAATCCAGGTCCTCGCGGGCGTGGCCGAGGGTGAGCTGGTGGCTCCAGCGTCCGGCCAGCGGGCCGCCCAGGGTGAGGCCGCCGGAGACGTTGCGGGCATTGGTTTCGCCCTGGTCGAACTCGACGTCGGCATCGGTGGCGATGGCGGTGAAGCCCAGGCGCTGGCTGCCCAGGGCGGTGTGGCCGCGCAGGCCGAGATTGCGGTTCTCGTAGCCGTCGCGGTCGGGGTCATGGGCGAAGGCCTTGGCGTTGGTGGCGGAGAAACCACGCAGCCGCTCGTAGCCGGCGGTGACGCCGAAGCCGCCGTCTTCGCCGCTGCGGCCGAAGGCGCCGACGAGGCCATGGCGGCCGTAGCTGCCGGCATGCAGGCGGGCCGAGGCGGCGGCCGGGTCGCGGGTGAAGATGTGGATCACGCCGGAAATCGCGTCCGAACCCCAGATCGCGGCGCGCGGACCGCGCACGATCTCGATGCGCTCGATCTGGTCCAGCGGCAGGTGGGCGAAGTCGAACACGCCCTGGCCGGTCGAGGACACGCGGATGCCGTCCACCAGCACCAGCGCGTGGGTGGCGTTGCCGCCGCGCAGGAAGACGGTGCCGGCGCTGCCCGGGCCGCCGGTGCGGGCCAGGTCGACGCCGACCTGGCGGGCCAGCAGGTCGCCCAGGGTCGGGGCCTGGCTGCGCTCGATCTCGGCGCGGTCCAGCACCGTCACCGAGGCCGGCGTGTCGGCGACGGCGCGCTCGACGCGGCTGGCGGTCACCTGGATGGCGTCCAGGGTCTGTGCGTCCTGCGCCGCCGACACGGCGGGCAGGGACAGGGCGATGGCCGCGGCCAGCGCGGCGGATCGGGGAATGGGGTACATCGATGGCTCTCCTTGTTTCGCTCACCCGCGGCTGGTGGCGCGCGCGGTGAGAAGGAGGGCAATGGCCGGACACGGGAGACCGGCACCGCCGCCCCGTCGCCCACCGCGACGTGCCTGCGGGCGACCGCGCGGGGGCGGTCGCCGGACCCCAGGCCGGTCTCCGGGCTTGCCCGCCGGCGCGATGCGTCGCGCCGGGCCGTCCGCCTTCCCATGCCTGGGGCACAGTGGCGTGTTGGACGGTTGTGCGGGCCTACCGTTGCGGGGGCAGCGCCGGACTTGGACCGGCTTCCCGAGCACCTGGGGCGGGTGAAGTCTAGTGGAAGACGGGGCCGCGCGTCAGCGGCAGGCCGGCCATGCCGGCGAGGGCACGGGTGTCGGCCCGTGGAGCCGCGCCACGTCAGCCTCAGTCGCGCAGGAACAGGCCGATCACGTCATTGGTGAAGCGCCGCCCCAGGGCGGTGGGGCGAACGGCATCGCCCTCGATCTCCAGCCAGCCGCGCCGCACGGCGCTGTCCAGCTCACGGCCGATCGCCGAGCGCGGCAGGCCGGTGCGGGCCTCGAAGTCGCGCAGGGAGAAGCCTTCGACCAGGCGCAGCGTGTTGAGCATGTAGTCGAAGGGGCGGTTTTCGGGGGTGATCGGATCGTCGCCGCCGATCGAGGCGGGGGTGCCGGCGTGGGCCAGGTAGTCGCGCGGGTTCTTCACCTTCCAGCGCCGGCGGATCTCGCCGGTGGCGCCCAAGGTGAGCTTGCCGTGGGCGCCGGCGCCGATGCCGAGGTAATCGCCGAAGCGCCAGTAGTTGAGATTGTGCCGGCACTGCCGCCCGGGCCGGGCATAGGCGCTGACCTCGTACTGGGCGTAACCGGCCTCGGCCAGGCGGGCGATGCAGGCGTCCTGCATGTCCCAGGCACTGTCCTCGTCGGGCAGGCCTTCCGGCGGTTTGGCCGCGAACACCGTATTGGGCTCGAGGGTGAGGTGGTAGTGCGAGACGTGTGCCGGCGCCAGGGCGATGGCGCGCTCGACGTCATGCAGGGCCATGGCCAGGTCCTGGCCGGGCAGGGCATACATCAGGTCGAGGTTGAGGTTGTCCAGGCCGTCGTCCTGGGCCGACTTCACCGCCGCCTCGGCCTCGGCGCTGTCGTGGATGCGGCCCAGGCGCTGCAGGCAGCCGTCGTCGAAGCTCTGCACGCCGAAGCTGACGCGGTTGATGCCGGCCTCGCGGTAACCGGCGAAGCGGCCGTGTTCGGCCGTGCCCGGATTGCATTCGAGGGTGATCTCGGCATCGGGTGCGAAGCGCAGCCTGGCCGAGCAGGCCGAAAGGATCTCGGCGATGGCCGCCGGCGGGAACAGGCTGGGTGTGCCGCCGCCGAAGAACACGCTGTGCACGGTGCGGCCCCAGGCCAGGGGCAGGTCCTGTTCCAGGTCGCGGATCAGCGCCTGCACGTATTCGCGCACCGGCAGCTCGCCCTTGAGCCCGTGCGAGTTGAAGTCGCAGTACGGGCATTTGCGCACGCACCACGGGATGTGGATGTACAGGGCCAGCGGCGGCGGGACCAGCATGGCCTAGATCTCTGCCAGGCGTTCGCGCAGGCGGGCGAGGGCCTGGCCGCGGTGGCTGAGGCGGTGCTTGAGTTCCGGCGCCAGCTCGGCCACCGACTGCGGGTGGCCATCGGGCAGGAAGACCGGGTCGTAACCGAAGCCGCCGTCGCCGCGCGGCGCTTCCAGGATGCGGCCGTGCCAGCTGCCCTCGGCGATCAGCGGCTGCGGGTCGCGTTCGTGCCGCAGCAGCACCAGGGCGCAGTGGAAGTAGGCGCGCCGGTCGGATTCGGGCCGGCCGGCCAGTTCTGCCAGCAGCTTTTCGATGTTGGCGGCGGAATTGCCGTGCGCGCCGGCGTAGCGGGCGCTGTACAGGCCGGGCGCGCCGCCGAGGGCGGGAACCACCAGGCCCGAATCGTCGGCCAGGGCCGGCAGGCCGGTGCCGGCGCTGGCATGGCGGGCCTTGAGCAGGGCGTTCTCGACGAAGCTGAGGCCGGTTTCCTCGATGTCGCCGACCCCCAGTTCGCCCTGGCTCACCGGTTCGAAGCCTGCCTCGGCCAGCAGCGGCCGCAGCTCGGCCAGCTTGCCGGCGTTGGAGGAGGCGATGACGAGTTTCCGGCTCATCGGGCTTTCCGCTGCAGCAGGTCCCAGCGGTTGCCGTAGGCGTCGCGGAACACGGCGACGGTGGCGTAGGGCTCCTCGCGCGGGCTTTCCAGGAACTCGACGCCGGCGGCGCTCATGCGGGCGTGGTCGCGCCAGAAATCCCCGGTCTCGAGGAAGAAGGCGACGCGGCCGCCGGTCTGGTCGCCGATGCGCGCGCGCTGTTGCTCGGTGCTGGCCACCGCCAGCAGCAGCTCGCTGCCGCCGTTGCCGGGCGGCGCCACCCGCACCCAGCGCTTGCCGCCGCCGAGGTCGGTGTCCTCGCGGACTTCGAAGCCCAGGGCGTCGCGGTAATGGGCGATGGCCCGGTCGTAATCGTCGACCAGCAGGGTGACCAGGCTCAGCCTTGCCATGACGTCAGCCCGCCAGGGCAGCGCGCTGGTGGGCGATCAGTTCGGCCACGCCCTTCTCGGCCAGGCTGAGCAGGGCATCGAGCTCCTCGCGGCGGAAGGCGTGGCCCTCGGCCGTGCCCTGCACCTCGATGAAGCCGCCGCCGTCGTTCATCACCACGTTCATGTCGGTGTCGCAGTCGCTGTCCTCGGCGTAGTCGAGGTCCAGCACCGGCACGCCGCGGTAGAGGCCGACCGAGACCGCCGCCACCGCGCCGATGATCGGCGAACGGCCGGCCGGTGGCTTGATCGCACCGCCGTCGATCAGGGTCTGCACCGCATCCACCAGGGCCACGTAGGCGCCGGTGATGGCGGCCGTGCGGGTGCCGCCGTCGGCCTGCAGCACGTCGCAGTCCAGGGTGATGGTGCGTTCGCCCAGCAGGCTGCGGTCGACGCAGGCGCGCAGGGCGCGGCCGATCAGGCGCTGGATCTCCAGGGTGCGGCCGCCCTGCTTGCCGCGCGCGGCCTCGCGCTCGCCGCGGGTGTGGGTGGCACGCGGCAGCATGCCGTACTCGGCGGTGACCCAGCCCAGGCCCTTGCCGCGCAGGAAGCCGGGCACCTTCTCCTCGACGCTGGCGGTGCACAGCACGCGGGTGTCGCCGAAGCTGACCAGGACCGAGCCCTCCGCGTGCCGGGTGAAGCGGCGCTGGAGGCTGACGGCGCGCATCTGGTCGGGCGCGCGGCCGCTGGGGCGGGTAAAGGTGGACATGGGCGGTTCCGGCAAATCTCGGCCGGCTAGATTACCATTCGCCCCTGCCGACACAGGGACCGCGCATGATCCGCAGCATGACCGCCTTCGCCGCCCGCGAGCGCGCCGCCACCGGCGGCACGCTGGCCTGCGAGCTTCGGGCGGTGAACCACCGCTTCCACGAGCTGGGCGTGCGCCTGCCCGAGGAGCTGCGCGCGATCGAGCCGGCCGTGCGCGAGCGGGTGGCGCAGAAGGCGCCGCGCGGCAAGCTGGACCTGGTGCTGCGCTTCCGCCCCAGCCCCGGCGCCCGCACCGAGCTGCGGGTGAACGAGCCGCTGCTGGACCAGCTGGCGCGGCTGGGCACCTGGGCCAATGCCAGCTTTCCCGGCCTGCGCACCGACTTCATCGAACTGCTGCGCTACCCGGGCGTGGTCGAGGAGGAGGGCATCGACCAGGCCGGCCTGCAGGCCGAGGCCCTGGCCCTGCTGGACGAGACCCTGGCCGAATTCGTTGCCGCCCGCGAACGCGAGGGCGCCAAGCTGGCGGCGCTGATGCACGAGCGCCTGGACGCCATCGAGCGCATCACCCGCCAGGTGCGGGAATGGCTGCCGGAGATCCGTGCCGCCCTGCGCGCCCGCCTGGAGAACCGGCTGGCCGAGCTCAAGCTGCCGCTGGACCCGGGACGGCTGGAGCAGGAGGTGGTGCTGAACCTGCAGAAGATGGACGTGGACGAGGAGCTGGACCGGCTGCAGACCCACGTCGCCGAGGCGCGGCGCGTGCTCGGCCTGCCGGAGGCGGTCGGCCGCCGGCTGGATTTCCTGATGCAGGAGTTCAACCGCGAAGCCAACACCCTGGGCAGCAAGTCGGTGGATGCGCGCACCACCCAGGCGGCGGTCGAGCTCAAGGTGCTGATCGAGCAGCTGCGCGAACAGGTACAGAACCTCGAATGAACCCGATCCGCGGCACGCTGTTCGTGGTGGCCGCGCCCTCCGGCGCCGGCAAGTCCTCCCTGGTCAACGCCGTGCTGGCGCAGGAGCCGGGCATCGCCCTGTCCATCAGTTTCACCTCGCGTTCGCCGCGGCCGGGCGAGCGGCATGCCCAGCACTACCACTTCGTCAGCAAGGAGGAGTTCGAGCGGATGATCGCCGCCGGCGACTTCTTCGAGCACGCCCTGGTGCATGGCGACTACAAGGGCACGGCCCGGCAGTCGGTGGAGCCGCAGCTGGCGGCCGGCAAGGACGTGCTGCTGGAAATCGACTGGCAGGGCGCCCGCCAGGTGCGGGAGAAGGTGCCGGACTGCGTCAGCGTGTTCATCCTGCCGCCCTCGCGCGAGGCCCTGGAGACCCGGATGCGCAAGCGCGGCCAGGACAGCGAGGAGGTCATCGCCCGGCGCCTGGCCGCGGCCCGGGAGGAGATGTCCCACCACGGCGAGTTCGACTACATCGTGGTCAACGAGGACTTCGACACCGCCGCCGCCGAGCTGCGGGCCATCTTCGTGGCCACCCGCCTGCGCCGGGAGGCCCAGGTCCGGCGCCACGCCGGCCTGATCCGCGACCTGCTGGCCTGAACGGCCCGGCCTGGCCGCCGTTGCGCCGGCCCGGGGCCCGGGCGTAGAATGCGCGGTTCGCGTAACCCATTGATTTGCCGTGGCCGGCCTGGCCCGGCAGGAGAGCCCTGATGGCCCGTATCACCGTTGAAGACTGCCTGGCCGTGGTGGACAACCGCTTCGAGCTGGTCCTGATGGCGTCCAAGCGAGCCCGCCAGCTGGCCAAGGGTGCCGACCCGACCCTGGACAACAGCGAGAACGAAGACAAGCCGACCGTGCTGGCCCTGCGCGAGATCGCCGCCCGCAAGGTCGACCAGGCCATGATCGACGAAGTCGACCGCATCGAGCGCGAGCGCGCCGAGCGCGAGGCCCTGGAGTGGGCGGCCGCGGAAGTCGTCGACGACGACCTGTCCAAGGGCGGCGACGACCTCTGACGCCCCTGCCGGCCGGCCTTCGCGCCGCGCCGGCCCGCGTCCCGCCGCATTGATGCCCCACCAGCGGCCGCGTAGGCTGCTGTCATGTCTTCTTTCTCGCCGCCGCAGCATGTAGCCAACGGCTCCTGCCCGGACCCCTGTCCGGAGGCCGTGCACGCGCTCGAGCAGCGGCTGGCCGACTACCTCCCCCGCGAACAGATCGCCCAGGTGCGCCGCGCCTACGAGGTCGGCGCCCGCGCCCACGAGGGCCAGATCCGCCGCAGCGGCGAGGCCTACATCACCCATCCGGTGGCCGTGGCCAGCATCCTGGCCGAGCTGCGCCTGGACGCCGAGACCCTCTGCGCCGCCATCCTCCACGACGCCCTGGAGGACACCAACCTGCCGCGCAGCGAGATCGAGCGCGAGTTCAGTCCGACCGTGGCCGAGCTGGTCGATGGCGTCACCAAGCTGGACAAGCTGCAGTTCCGCGACCGCCAGGAAGCGGCCGCCGAGAGCTTCCGCAAGATGATGCTGGCGATGGCGCGCGACCTGCGCGTCATCCTGATCAAGCTGGCCGACCGCCTGCACAACATGCGCACCCTGGACGCGATGTCGCCGGAGGCGCGCCGGCGCATCGCCCGGGAGACGCTGGAGATCTACGCGCCGATCGCCCAGCGCCTGGGCATGAACCGGATCAAGGCCGAGCTGCAGGACCTGGGTTTCCGCGCCCTGTACCCGTTCCGGCACGCCACCATCGCCAAGCACATCGCCTCGCAGCCGGTGATGCGGCGCGAGGCCATGGCCACCATCGAGGCGCAGCTGGCGCAGCGCCTGGCCCAGGAGGGCCTCAAGCACACCCTGGTGAGCCGGGTGAAGGCGCCCTGGAGCATCTACACGAAGATGCGCCAGGAGCATAAGAGCCTGGAGCAGGTGCTGGACGTGTTCGGCTTCCGCATCGTCGTCTCCACGGTCAGCCAGTGCTACCAGGCGCTGGGCGCCGTGCATTCGGTCTACAAGCCGCTGGACGGCCGCTTCCGCGACTTCATCGCCATTCCCAAGGCCAACGGCTACCAGAGCCTGCACACGGTGCTGTTCGGCCCCTACGGCGCTCCGGTCGAGGTGCAGATCCGCACCGAGGACATGGACCTGGTGGCGGAGCGCGGCATCGCCGCGCACTGGGTCTACAAGACCGGCGGCGCCGGCGGCAGCGCCGCCACCGCCCGCGCCCAGGACTGGATCCGCAGCCTGATGGACAGCCAGCAGGCGGCCGGTTCCTCGCTGGAGTTCCTCGACAACGTCAAGGTCGACCTGTTCCCCGACGAGGTCTACCTGTTCACGCCCAAGGGCGACATCCTGGCGCTGCCGCGCAATGCCACCGCCCTCGACTTCGCCTATGCGGTGCATACCGACGTCGGCAACCACGCGGTGGCGGCGCGGGTGGACCGCAAGCTGGTGCCCCTGCGCACCAAGCTGGCCAGCGGCCAGAACGTCGAGATCATCACCGCGCCCTCGGCGGCGCCGGGGCCGCAGTGGCTGGAGTACGTGGTCTCGAGCAAGGCGCGCACCGCCATCCGGCATTACCTCAAGCGGCTGGAGCACGAGGACGCCGTCGACCTGGGCCACCGCATGCTCGACCGCGCCCTGGAAGCGCTGGAGAGCTCGCTGGACCGGGTGCCGGCGGAACGCCTGGAGGCCCTGCTGACCGACCTGCGCTATCCGCGCCTGGAGGAACTGCTGGCCGATATCGCCCTGGGCAACCGCATGCCGGCGCAGGTGGCGCGGGTGCTGGTGCTGGGCAAGGAACAGGCGGCGGCCACGCCGGCCGCGCCGGTGCCGGTGCCGGCGGCCAGCGAGCGCATCTACATCACCGGCAGCGAGCGCGGCGTGCTGAGCTTCGCCGTCTGCTGCCATCCCATTCCCGGCGACGAGATCATGGGTTACCTGAGCTCGGGCAAGGGCGTGGTGGTGCACCGCTCCGACTGCCCGAACGCCGCCGAGTACCGCAAGACGCCCGAGCGCTGCGTGCCCATGGCCTGGGACCGGGAAGTGCAGGGCGACTACCGCGTGGCCCTGCGCATCGAGGTCGACAACAAGCCCGGCGTGCTGGCGCAGGTGGCGGCGGCGGTGGCCGAGAGCAATTCCAACATCGATGCGGTGGAGTACCGCGAACGCGATACCGCCGTCTCGGTGATGGAATTCGCCATCGAAGTGCGCAACCGCAAGCACCTGGCCGACGTGATCCGGCGCATCCGCCGGCTCGGCGTGGTGCACGGCGTCCAGCGCGTCTGAACCGGGCTGGCCCGCGCGCGGCCGGCGCTCCTACAATCGCCGCATCCCTTTCCCGTCGAGGCCAACGCCATGCCCCGCAATGCCATCAGCACCGAGCGCGCGCCGGCCGCCATCGGTCCGTATTCCCAGGCCGTGCGCGCCGGCGGCACCGTCTACCTGTCCGGGCAGATCCCGCTGGATCCCGCCACCGGCGAACTGGTGAGCGGCGACATCGGCGCCGAGGCGCGGCGGGTGTTCGACAACCTCAAGGCGGTCTGCGAGGCGGCCGGCGGTGGCCTCGATGACGTGGTGCGGGTCGGCATTTACCTCACCGACCTGTCCGACTTCGCCGCCGTCAACACCGTGATGGCCGAGTATTTCCAGGCGCCGTACCCGGCCCGCTCGACCATCCAGGTCGCCGGCCTGCCGCGCGGCGCGCGCGTCGAAGTGGACGCGGTCCTGGTCCTGGGCTGAGCATGGCCGGGCCGACGCGTCGCCGCAGCACCGCGGCGCCCGCGCTGGCCGCCTCGGGCGCCGAGCCCGTGGCCAGCCTGTCCGGCGTCGGCCCGAAACTGGCGGAGAAGCTGTCGGCGCGTGGCCTGTCCAGCCTGCAGGACCTGTGGCTGCATCTGCCGCTGCGCTACGAGGACCGCACCCGCATCACTCCCATCGCCGGGCTCGTGCCCGGCCGCCCGGCGCAGATCGAGGGCCGGGTGGAGGCGGTCGAACGCGGCTTCCGCTACCGGCCGACACTGCGGGTGGCGGTGTCGGACGACTCCCGCGGCACCCTGGTGCTGCGTTTCTTCCATTTCAATCGCAACCAGGCGGCGCAGTTCGTGCCGGGCCGGCGCATCGCCTGTTACGGCGAGGCGAGGCCGGGCCAGCGCGGCCTGGAGATGATCCATCCCAGCTACCGGCTGCTGGCCGACGACGAGGGGCCAGTGCAGCGCGACCGGCTCGATCCGGTCTATCCGGCGGTCGAGGGCATCGGTCCGGCCAGCCTGGCGAAGCTGGTGGGCAAGGCCCTGGAACGGCTGCCGCCGGCGGAAGAGCTGGAGCTGCTGCCGGCCGGCCTGCGCGAACGCCTGGGCCTGCCCCCGCTGCGCGAGGCCCTGCTGACCCTGCACCGGCCGCCGCCGGACGTGTCGCTGGAAGACCTGGCCCTGGGCCGGCATCCGGCACAGCGGCGGCTGGTGCTGGAGGAACTGCTGGCCCACCACCTGAGCCTGCGCCGCCAGCGCATCGCCCTGCGCCGGCACGGCGCCATGCCGGTGCGTCCGCCCGGCAAGCTGGCCCAGGCCCTGCGCCGGCGCCTGTCCTTCGCCCTGACCGGGGCGCAGGAACGGGTGCTGGAGGAAGTCCGTCGCGACATGGCCCGGCCCGAACCCATGCTGCGGCTGGTGCAGGGCGATGTCGGCAGTGGCAAGACCGTGGTTGCCGCGCTGGCCGCCGCCGATGCCATCGAGGCCGGCCGGCAGGTGGCGCTGATGGCGCCGACCGAACTGCTGGCCGAGCAGCACCTGGGCAATCTGCGCGCCTGGCTGGAACCGCTCGGCGTGCAGGTGGCCTGGCTGGCTGGCAAGGTGGCCGGCAAGGCGCGTGCGGCAGTGCTGGACGACATCGCCCACGGCCGCGCCCAGGTCGTCGTCGGCACGCATGCGCTGATGCAGGAGAAGGTCGCCTTCGCCAGCCTGGCCCTGGCCATCGTCGACGAGCAGCACCGCTTCGGCGTGCACCAGCGCCTGGCCCTGCGCGACAAGGGCCTGAGCGGCAGCCAGGTACCGCACCAGCTGGTGATGACGGCGACCCCGATCCCGCGCACGCTGGCGATGTCGGCCTATGCCGACCTGGATGTATCGGTGATCGACGAAATGCCGCCCGGGCGCACGCCGGTGACGACGGTGGCGGTCAGCGCCGAGCGCCGCGGCGAGGTGGTCGAGCGCATCCGCGCCGCCTGCGCCGAGGGCCGCCAGGCCTACTGGGTCTGCACCCTGATCGAGGATAGCGAGGAAGTGGAGGCGCAGGCCGCGCAGACCACCTTCGAACAGCTCGGCGCGCAGCTGCCGGGGCTGCGCCTGGGGCTGCTGCACGGGCGCATGAAGCCGGCCGAGAAGCAGGCGGTGATGGCGCGCTTCAAGGCCGGCGAACTGCAGTTGCTGGTCGCCACCACGGTGATCGAGGTCGGCGTGGACGTGCCCAATGCCAGCCTGATGATCATCGAGAACGCCGAGCGGCTGGGCCTGGCGCAGCTGCACCAGCTGCGCGGACGCGTCGGCCGCGGCGCGGAGGCGTCCAGTTGCGTGCTGATGTACAAGCCGCCGCTGTCGCAGATGGCGCGCGAGCGGCTGGAAGTGATGCGCGCCACCACCGACGGTTTCGCCATCGCCGAGAAGGACCTGGACCTGCGCGGCCCGGGCGAACTGCTGGGGACGCGCCAGACCGGCCTGGCCAGCTTCCGCATCGCCGATCTCTCGCGCGATGCCGGCCTGCTGCCGGAAGTGCACCGCGCCGCCGAACATCTGCTGGCCAGCGATCCGCGCCTGGCCGATCGCCTGGTAGAGCGCTGGGTCGGCGGCGCCGCCCGCTACGCCGGCGCCTGAGCCACGGCCGGGGAGCGCATAATCCCGGCATGAGCACGCGCATTCCCCTGCTGATCGACACCGACCCGGGCGTGGACGACGCCCTGGCCCTGCTGATGGCCTTCGATGATCCGCGCCACGAAGTGGTCGGACTGACCGTGGCGGCCGGCAACGTCGGCCTGCGCCATACCGTCGCCAACGCCCTCAAGCTCTGCGAGGTGGCGGGCGTGGACGTGCCGGTGTATCCCGGCTGCCCGGTGCCGCTGGTGCATCCGGCCGAGGACGCCGCCTACGTGCACGGCCAGGACGGCTTCGGTGATACCGGCTACACACCGGCCGGCCGCCTGCCGGAAAGCGAGCACGCGGCCCTGGCGATCATCCGCCTGGCGCGCGAGCACGCCGGCCGGCTGCTGCTGGTCACCCTCGGACCTCTGACCAACCTGGCCCTGGCCCTGCGCCTGGACCCGGAGCTGCCCGAGCGGGTGGCCCGGCTGGTGGTGATGGGCGGGGCGGTGACCGGGCAGGGCAATACCTCGGTGCCGGCCGAGTTCAACATCGCCTTCGACCCGGAAGCGGCCGAGGTGGTGTTCCAGTCCTTCCCGGGCTTCGAACTGGTGGACTGGGAGGCGGTGCTGCGGCACGGCTTCCCGCACCGGGACTTCGAGGCCTGGCTGGAGGCCGGCGACCATCGCGCCCGCTTCTACGCCGGCATCTCGGCCCGGACCCGGGCCTGGTCGGAGGGGCGCCGGGGCAGCGACTGGCACAGTGCCGACGCCCTGGCCATGGCCATGGCCCTGGAGCCCGGAGCGGCCCGTCGGGTCGAGGCCCGGCCCCTGGCCATGGAGCTGGAGGGCCGGCACTGCCGGGGTGCGACGGTGGTGGACTGGCAGCGCCGCAGCGGCCGGCCGGACAATGCCCGGATCCTCATGGACTACGACCGCGAGGCCTTCCACGCCCGGATCCGGCGGGCCCTGGGCGCCTGAACCGGGGCGCCGCCCGGCTTGCGATCAGGGCCGCGGCGTGCCTATAATGCGCGTCTTTTCCCATGCAGACCCGGCGGAGTTCCCAGCCATGAAGGCCGACATCCATCCCGATTACCACCCGGTCGTCTTCCAGGACCTGTCGTCCGACTTCGCGTTCCTGACCCGCTCCACGCTGACCAGCAAGGAGACGGTGAAGTGGGAGGACGGCAACGAGTATCCGCTGATCAAGATCGACATCAGCTCGGCCTCGCACCCGTTCTACACCGGCAAGCAGAAGGTCGTGGACACCGGCGGCCGCGTCGACCGCTTCCGCAAGCGTTACGCCAAGTAAGCCGCCGACCGGCGTCCGTCGCCGGACCGACCGCAGCACGAAGGCCGCCTCCGGGCGGCCTTCTGCGTTCCCGGCGTCATGGCCCTGCAACGGCGTGTTCCGGGGCCTGCTCCGGGCCCGTAACGGACGGTTTCGCTGACCCCTGTCACTGACTCCGCCGGCCGCCCTGTGCGATACTTGCGCGCATGGTATCGCCGGTTCCGGCGAGGCCTTTAGGACCCCACCTGCGACTGCCGCGCCTCCCAGCCCCGGGCGGTGTCGCGCCGTATCAAGGAGATCGCCCGTGTCCGACATCAAGAGCGTGCAGCTCAGCGCCGCCGGCAAGAATGTCGAGCTTCCCGTCCAGACCGGCACCCTCGGTGCCCCCTGTGTCGACATCGCCCGGCTGCCGAAGGAAACCGGCCTTTTCACCTACGACTCGGGCTTCACCGCGACCGCCAGCTGCAAGTCGGCCATCACCTACATCGATGGCGACCAGGGCGTGCTGATGTACCGCGGTTACCCGATCGAGCAGCTGGCCAAGCATTCCAGCTTCCTCGAGGTCAGCTACCTGCTGATGAACGGCGAGCTGCCGAGCCGCGAGCAGTTCGCCAGCTTCGAGCACGAGGTCACCCACCACACGATGATGCACGAGGCCCTGAAGGGCTTCCTGCACGGCTTCCGCCACGACGCGCATCCGATGGCGATGCTGTGCGGCATGATCGGTTCGCTGGCCGCCTTCTACCACGACACCCTGGACCTGGATGACCCGGAGCAGCGCCGCCTGGCCGCGATCCGCCTGCTGGCCAAGGTGCCGACGATCGCCGCCGCCTGCTACCGCCATTCGATCGGCTGGCCGATCCGCTACCCGCGCAACAACCTCGAGTACGTCGAGCGCTTCCTGCACATGATGTTCGAGGTGCCGAGCGAGCCGCTGCAGCTCAAGCCGGTGGCCGCCAAGGCCCTGGACCTGCTGTTCATCCTGCACGCCGACCACGAGCAGAACGCTTCGACCTCGACCGTGCGCCTGGTCGGCTCCACCGGCGCCAATCCCTATGCCTGCGTCGCCGCCGGCGTCGCCGCGCTGTGGGGACCGGCCCACGGCGGTGCCAACGAGGCGGTGCTGAAGATGCTGGAGGAGATCGGCCGTCCGGAGCACGTCTCCAAGGCGGTCGCCCGCGCCAAGGACAAGGAGTCGGGCTTCCGCCTGATGGGCTTCGGCCACCGCGTCTACAAGAACTTCGATCCGCGCGCGACCATCATCCGCGAGATGTGCCACAAGGTGCTCGACGAGCTGGGCGTGGACGATCCGCTGCTCGAGGTGGCGATGCGCCTGGAGGAGGCCGCGCTCAAGGACGAGTACTTCATCCAGCGCAAGCTGTACCCGAACGTCGATTTTTACTCGGGCATCATCTACAAGGCGCTGAACATTCCGACCGAGATGTTCACGGTGATGTTCGCCATTGCCCGTACCGCCGGTTGGGTCAGCCATTGGCTGGAGCAGCAGACCGATCCGGAAGCCAAGATCGGCCGTCCGCGCCAGATCTACACCGGTTCCGCTTCGCGCGACTACGTGCCGATGGACAAGCGCTGAGCCTCCGCGCCACGCGCTTCCCGGAACGCCCCGCCCAGTGCGGGGCGTTCCCGTTTCCGGGCCTCTGTTTCGGGTGTTGCCTGCGCTGCGGGCGAGATTCCTGGTATCGGTGGAGTGCCGGGCCCTCGGCCTTTGCGGGGTGCAGTCTCGGTGGAGGCGGTGTGGGGGGCCCTCGTCCGGGACGCCGTGAACCCGTCCATGGGGGCTTTTCGGCGACATCC
>Ga0207873_1000570_pt1 | contig 39743 bp, 28 predicted proteins | sample BGWIniCompost_FD_187373 | JGI IMG/M metagenome (GOLD analysis project Ga0207873, IMG submission 187373) | Cellulose adapted compost microbial communities from Newby Island Compost Facility, Milpitas, CA, USA - BGW Initial Compost (SPAdes)... ... | reverse complement strand
GAGTGGCGTGGCTGTGGCTGGGCGGTTTCGCGGGGGCGTTTCGAGTGGCGTGGCTGTGGCCGGGCGGTTCTGCGGGGCCGCTTCCAGTGACGTGGCTCTGACTGGGCGGTTTCGCGGACCGTCCCGCGGGACGCGGCTTCGGCCGGGCGGTTTCGCGGGGCCGTTCTGCGGGACGCGGCGTCGGCCGGGCGAGGTCCGCGGGGCGGTTTCACTCGAACGAGTGTCGTGAACCGGGACCTTCGTTCGGGACCCGCTCGTTCTACGGGGTGCGAGGGCAGAACTCGGCCGCGAGCACCGCGGGTTCGAGACCGGGGTCGTCCATCGTGTCCGTGTTGAGCCGGAAGGTGAGGACGCGCCGGCCGTCCGCGGTGGCTGCGGTGCGCACGTAGCTGCCCAGGATGCGCCCGTTGTGTCCCCAGACCGTCGTGCCGCACGGAAGCTTCTCGGGATACAGGCCCAGGCCGTACGAGCCGCGTGCGGCACGGGTGTCCAGCATCTCGCGCAGCATCCGCGGGGAGAGCAGCTCGCCGCCCAGCAGCGCCCCGTAGAAGCGGTTCAGATCGGCGAGCGTGGTCACCAGCTCGCCCGCCGCGCCGGCCACGCGCGGGTCGAGCTCCGTGACGTCGGCTCCGCCGGAGCTGTAGGCCCGGCCGTGCGGTGACGGCAGAGAACTCTCGGAGCCGGGGAAGGAGGTGCCCGTCAGACCCAGCGGAGCGAGGATGCGCCGCTCGGCCTCGGCGGCGTAGGAACGGCCGGTGACCCGTTCCACGACCAGGCCGAGCAGGACGTAATTGGTGTTCGAGTACGCGAAGCGGCCCTTGGCGGCCGGAGGGTGGGTGAGAGCGATGCGCAGCGCCTGAAAGGGTGTCACGGGGACCGTCCCCCGGGTCTGGACGGTGAAGTCGTACAGACCGCTGGTGTGCGCGAGCAGGGAACGCAGGGTCAGCGCGCGCCCGTCGTTCCCGGCTCCCCGCACCAGCCCGGGCAGATGCTGCTCCACGGTGTCCGACAGCGACAGACGGCCCTCTTCGGCCAGCTGCAGCACCACCGTCGCCACGAACGTCTTGGTGATGCTGCCCGCGCGGAAGTGGTCGGTGCGCGCCATGCCCTGGCCGGCCTGGGCATAGCGGGAGCCGTCCTCCGCCTGGGCCAGCAGGGCCGCTCCCGGCGCACCGCCCCGCGCGACCAGTTGCGGGACCAGCTCGTCCGCCGGCGAGGCGGAAGGGGCCGAGGAGGCCCCCGGGGCGAGGGCGAGCAGCACCAGGGACACAGGAACGGCAAGTAGCGTCCGCAGCGGCTGCATCCCGGTCCCTCCGTCGTCGGGGGCCCCATCATGCAGGGTGGCGGAACCCCTTGTTCACCCGGGTCACCGGGGCGTGCGGGCCGGGACGGCGCGTGGGGCACCCTGAGCGCCGGCCACTTGTCGCGTGAGAGACAATGAAGGCTCTGTCAGGGCGGGTTGCATGAGGGGACGCATGTCGGAGGCGGAGCGGGCGGGAACATCCCGTACGGACGAGAGCGCACGTCTCCTCGCCGGGCGGTACCGGCTGGGAGAAGTGCTCGGCCGCGGCGGCATGGGGACGGTGTGGCGGGCCGAGGACGAGACCCTGGGGCGGACGGTCGCCGTCAAGGAGCTCCGGTTCCCGTCGAACATCGACGAGGACGAGAAACGGCGGCTGATCACGCGAACCCTGCGTGAGGCCAAGGCGATCGCGCGGATCCGCAACAACAGCGCGGTGACCGTCTTCGACGTGGTCCAGGAGGACGACCGGCCCTGGATCGTGATGGAGCTGGTCGAGGGCAAGTCGCTCGCCGAGGTCATCCGTGAGGACGGCCTGCTCGAGCCCCGACGGGCGGCGGAGGTCGGGCTGGCCGTGCTGGACGTGCTGCGCTCCGCGCACCGGCAGGGCATCCTGCACCGCGATGTGAAGCCGTCGAACGTGCTCATCGCCGACGACGGCCGGGTCGTGCTCACCGACTTCGGCATCGCCCAGGTCGAGGGCGACCCGTCCATCACCTCGACCGGCATGCTCGTCGGCGCGCCCTCCTACATCTCCCCGGAGCGCGCCCGCGGCCACAAGCCGGGCCCGGCGGCCGACCTGTGGTCGCTCGGCGGACTGCTCTACGCGGCGGTCGAGGGGGTCCCGCCCTACGACAAGGGCTCCGCGATCGCCACGCTCACGGCGGTGATGACCGAGCCGCTCGAGGAGCCGAAGAACGCGGGACCGCTCAGAGACGTCATCCAGGGGCTGCTCACCAAGGACCCGGAGAAGCGGCTCGACGACGCCGGCGCGCGGGCCATGCTGAACGCCGTCATCCACGCGCCCGAGAAGCAGGAGACCGAATCCGAGCCCGCGGACGCCACCAAGGCGGTGCCGCTGCCGGAGCAGCCGGGCGAGCGGGCGGCACGGTCCGGCGGCAAGCGGGCCGAGGAGGCCGGGGAGCGGCTGCGGGGCGCGCTGCGCTCCGTGCGCAAGGCGGCCGCCGTGGCCACGGGTGCCGCCGCCGGCGCCAAGCCGGCGGCCACGCCCGCGGCTTCCGGCACGGGCGGCTCCGCCGGGGCCGCCGACTCGGCCGAGGCCGGCCCGGGGAGCGGGGCGCCCTCGGCGGGCGCCGCGTCCACCGGTACGGGATCCGCCGGGACGGCCGGCAAGGGTTCCGGTGCGAGCGGCGGCTCCGGGACCGGGGTGGCGGGCGAGCCGTCGGCGGCGCAGCCCGCGGCCAAGGGCGCGAGTCCGGGCTGGCCCAGGATGACCCCGCCGGACCTTCCGGCCCGTCCCAGGCCCCGGGCGTCCATCACCGACGTGGTGCCGCGGCAGACGCTGGTCGCCATCGCGGTGATCGTGCTGCTCGCCGTGATCGGAGTGGTGATCGGCATTGCTCTCGCCGACGGCGGCGAGGACGACGGCAAGGCCGCCGGGAAGGGAGCCGGGGCGACCGCGGAGGCGTCGGCCGGCCCCAGCACCAAGAACGACGACAAGGACGGCACCGGGACCGACGGCTCCGCGACCGAGTCGGCCGGGACGGGTGCGCCCGCGGGCGGCGGCGCCGGTGACGGGTCGTCGGACGGCGCGTCGGACGGCTCCCGGGACGACGCGGGTGACGGGGGCGACGACGGCACCTCGGCGCAAGAGACGTACAAGGGTGACCAGGGCTACTCGATCGGGCTGCCCGAGGGGTGGAAGTACCAGTCGACCGGGGCGGCGGGGGACCGCTTCACCGGCCCCGACGGGCAGAAGCTGCTGATCGCCTGGACGTCCGCGCCGAAGTCCGACCCGGTGGCCGACTGGCGGAACCAGGAACGCTTCATGCTGCGGTCGCAGTACAAGAAGATCCGCATAGAGAAGGTGGACTACCGCGGCTGGAAGGCCGCCGACTGGGAGTTCACCTATGTGGAGAACGGCACCACGTGGCGGACCATCGACCGGGGGTTCGTGGTCAACGACCGTCAGGGGTACGCCCTGATGTACACGGCGAAGGCGAAGACCTGGGGGCAGGAGGAGCGCAGGGAGACCTGGCGGACCCTGACGCGCTCCTTCGAGCCCAGGTCCTGAGCCCCTCCGGGGCATGGGCGCACCCCCGTGTGGAAAGTGAGTTGTGGCATCCCCTCTTTGCGGGTTGCCTCGGGCACGTATCGTGAGTGCTTGCGGACCGTACGCAGCCGGAACGGGTCGCGAGGCGAACGGATTTGACCGACCGTACTGCCGGGGGAGGCAACGTGGACGACTATGCGGGACGGGTTCTCGCCGGCCGCTACCGCCTGCCGCTGCCGCCGTCCGATGAGTACGAACTCACCGAGACCCGCGCCTTCGACACCTACAGCGGGCAGGAAGTCCTGGTCAGGCAGGTGCCGTTGCCGGAGGTCGTCGAGGCCGAGGTGCTCGACGCCGAGGGGCTGCCGGAGGGCTTCACCGCACGGGACGGCAGCGCACGGCGCGGCGGCTCCAGCAGGCCGCCCGCCCGGTCGGGCACCCGCCGCCCCACGGACCCGGTCGTGCGGCGGGCCGTGGAGGCCGCGCAGGCGGCGGCCGCCATCCCGGACCATCCCCGCCTCGACCAGGTCTTCGACGTCTTCGCCGAGGGAGGCTCGCTGTGGGTGGTCAGTGAGCTGGTGGCCGCGCGACCGCTGGCCGCACTGCTCGCCGAGAAGCCGCTGACGCCGTACCGGGCGGCGGAGGTCGCCTCCGACGTGCTGATGGCGCTGCGGGCGCTGCACGCGCAGGGCTGGGTGCACCGGAACATCACCGCGCGCACGGTGCTGGTCTGCGACGACGGCCGGGTGATGCTCACCGGTCTCGCGGTCGGCGCGGCCGAGGAGGCGTTGTGCGGCTACGACCCGGTGCCGCCGCCCGCGGGCTCCGAGGGTTCACAGGGCCCCGAAGGGGCGCAGGGCCCCGAAGGGGCGCGGGGTTTCGGGCCGCAGGGCTCCGGAGCCGGGGCTTCCGCCCCGGAAACGCCCCTCGGAGCGCCGGGCGCGCAACGCGACGGAGCCTGGCCGTCCGCACCCTCCGGCGGACCCTCCGGAACCGCCGCACCGGCCCCCCGCAGCGACCCCGAGGCCCTGCGCCGGGCCGCCATCGAGGCGCGGGCCGGGCACCTGCCCGCGAGCGGGGACGGCACACCGGGCCGCGGCGTTCCCGCCGTGACGGCTCCCCGGGTGCTCGGCAGTGCCGGGGACATCAGGGCGGCCAGGGCCGGCGCGATCGCCGCCTACCGGGCGGGGGCGCGTGCCGCCGCACGGGTGCAGGAGGCGCAGCAGAGCGGCCGGGCCGCCACCGCCCTGCCGGGTGCCCGCACGGCACCGGAGGGCGGCCGGACGGCCTCGCCGGGCCAGCTCCCTGCCGCGCCGGGCAGCACCGGGCCAGACCCCGGGCCCCGCAGCGACGGGGCCGGACAGTCCCCGTACTCACCGCAGGTGCCGTATCCCGCAGGACCGGGACGGCAGGGCACCGCCCCCGGGGTGTCCGGCCTCACGGGCGGCGGCGGGGCGGGCGCGGCGGCCACGGGCAGTCAGCCGCCGGGGCGGATCGCCGACCCGTACGGCGTGGCGGGACGCACCGTCCGGCCCGCCGGCGCATCCCGCACCGGTTCCGGCACCGGCAGCACCGCGCCCGCGCTCGGCGCCGGCGCCCAGGCACGTACCGCGCTCCCGTCCGCCGGTGCCGACGAGGCCGCCCCGGCTCCCGGCGCCGACCGCAGCCCCGCGCCGACGGCGTCCGCGCGCTGGGACGAGCCGGCGGCGCAGAACCCGGTACCGCGCGGGCCCACCAGCGCGTTGGCAGCCGAGCGGGCGCGGCAGGCGCGGATGGCCGTCGTCGGCCCGGTGACCGAGCGGTGGGCGCCGGAGCAGGCCGGGCCGGTGCACGAGAACTGGCAGCTGGCCCCGCCGATCGGCCCCGCCACCGACCTGTGGGCGCTCGGTGCGCTGCTGTTCCGTGCCGTGCAGGGACACGCCCCGTACCCGGAGGAGTCCACGGCCGAGCTGGTGCAGATGGTGTGCGCCGAGCCGCCCGCCTTCGCCGAGGAGTGCGGGCCGCTGAGGCCGATCGTGGAGTCGCTGCTGCGGCAGGACCCCACCGAGCGGCCGGACGTCGAGGAACTGCGCGGCTGGCTGCGCTCGCTGGTGCGTTCGGCCCCGGAACCGGAGGCCGGGCTGAACGTGATCACCGCACCGCCCCTGGAGACCAGCCGGCTGCCGGTGGTGCGCCGCCGGGGCGAGCTGGTGCGCAAACGGCGCGCCGGGCTCCCCGCCCACCACGGCAGGCACAAGCGGGCCAAGCAGCGCACCCGTTCCCCGCACCGGCTCGGCCGCACTCTGCTCCTGCTGGTGCTGCTCCTGCTGGCCGGTGCCGTCGTCTACGCCATGCTGTTCATGCCGAAGGCGGGCGAGGACCCCTCGGGCGCCCAGCCCGCCGGGGGAGTCAGCCAGGCGCCGCCGTCGCGGGCGGCCGGAGGCGGGCCCGGCGGTGACGACGCGGCGGGGGCGGACACGCCGAAGAGCAGCACCGCGAGCAGCCCCGGGGAGTCGGCCGGCTCCACCGAGACCCAGACCACCGTCCCCGAGGTCGCCGAGGGGTTCACGCTGCGCAAGGACCCGGAGGGCTTCCGGATCGCCGTCGCCGAGAAGTGGCAGCGCGCCGGGAAGAACGGCAGCGGCCAGGTCGTCTACTCCCGCGGCGACTTCGAGCTGATCGTGGTGCCGGGCCGGGACAGCGCGGAGCGCTATGGGAGCGATCCCATGGCCTATCAGCGGGACGACGAGCGCGAGCTGCAGCCGTACCGCGACTCCAGCTGGGCCACCTCCACCGGCCTGAAGACCATCGAGGTGGGCGGACGGACCATGGCCGAGGGGCAGTTCACCTGGACCGGTGACGACGGGGACGACCTGTACGTCCGCAACCTCGCCGAGCTGATCGACGGCCGCTACCACGTGATCCAGGTCCGCGGCCCCGAGGGCGAGCGGGACGAGGTGACCCGGCTGTACGAACAGGCCGTGGCCACCTACCGATTCACCGGCTGACTCACGGTGCGGCGGACCGGCTGGCCGTGGCCGGAAAAGACCGGTGGGCCAGGCGGAACCGGACCCGTCGCGTCCTCGACGGCGACGGAGAACGCACGCATCCGCACCCCCTGTGGTTGTCCGGTGCCTCGAACAGCGAGAACCATCACAGTGCGGTCTCCTTGCCACCCCGCCGGTTCCCAGGACAGGGCGCGGTCCCTACCCTGACCCCTGTCAAGACCATTGCGGGGCAACGTGAATCAGATGCAGGGCTCGCTCGTCGCGGGCCGCTACCGGCTCGCCGCGTCCATCGGCAGCGGTGGCATGGGCCGGGTGTGGCGGGCGCACGACGAGGTGCTGCACCGTTCCGTCGCCATCAAGGAACTCACCGCCGCTCTCTACGTATCCGACAGCGAGCAGGCGATGCTGCTCGCCCGGACCCGGGCCGAGGCGCGTGCGGCGGCGCGGATCAACCACTCCGCCGTCGTCACCGTGCACGACGTGCTGGAGCACGACAACCGGCCGTGGATCGTCATGGAGCTGGTCGAGGGCCGCTCGCTGGCCGACAAGGTCAGGGAGGAGGGCCGCGTCGAGCCGCGCGAGGCGGCACGGATCGGCATGTGGGTGCTACGCGCGTTGCGCGCCGCCCACTCGGCGGGCGTCCTGCACCGTGACGTCAAGCCGGGCAACGTTCTCCTCGGTGACGACGGGCGGGTGCTGCTCACCGACTTCGGCATCGCGCAGATCGACGGCGACACCGCCATCACCCGGACCGGAGAGGTCGTCGGCTCGGTCGACTACCTGGCGCCCGAGCGCGTCCGCGGCCACGACCCCGGCCCGGCCTCCGACCTGTGGGCGCTCGGCGCCACCCTCTACACGGCGGTGGAGGGCAGCTCGCCGTTCCGCCGCACCTCGCCGCTGGGCACCATGCAGGCGGTCGTCGAGGAGGAGGCCGACGAGCCGCGGCACGCGGGACCGCTGGCCCCCGTCATCAACGCGCTGCTGCTGAAGGACCCGGCCGGCCGCCCCGACGCCGCCACGGCCGAGCGGATGCTGGCCGAGGTCGCGCAGGGACGTGAGCCCGACGCGGTGCCGCCGTACGCACCGGCCGGGGCGGCGCGCCGGCCCCTGCCGCCCGTGACCGGCACGCACGGGGCCGCAGGCCGCCACCCCCGGCCGACCGGTGCGACGGCCGTGCAGCCGCCGCACGCCACCGGGCGGACGGCGGCGCGGTCGCCGCACCCGGCCGAGGGCCGGACCACGGCACCACACCCGTACGCGACCGGACCGGCTGCCGCGCGGTCGCCCCATGCCACGACACCGGGGCGGCCGCCCTGCGCGACGGCGACCGCGTCCGGTGCCACCGTCCCCGCCGCTCCCGGCTCCCCGCACGCCGGCCGCCCCGGCGGGGGTGCGTCCGCGACGGGCGCCACCGGAACCGCGGGCGGAGCCGCTCCCGCCACCGCCCGGCGCAGCCGCCGGCGTCTGATCGCGCTGGTCGTCGCCGTCGCCGCGGTCATCGGCGGCGGCACCTCGGTGGTGCTGCAGGAGTGGGGCCGGGGCCGCAGCGGCGGCGGCACACCGGCCGCCTCCTCGTCGCCGCGGCCCAGCGCCTCAGCGAGCGAGGGAACCGAGTCCTCCGCCGGCCTGCCCGAGGGCTGGGTGCGGCGTACCGACCCGCTCGGCTTCAGCGTCGCCCTGCCCGGCGAGGACTGGCAGCGCAGCTACGACGAGGAGACCGGTCAGGTCGACTACTCGCCCGACGGCGGCAAGCACTTCCTGCGCATCGCCATCGACGAGGCCCCGGACTTCGACGACCCCTTCGAGCATCTGAAGTCCCTGGACTGGCAGTTGGGGCAGCGGCTCGTCGACTACCGGCGGAACACGCTCGAGCGCGACACCTACCGTGACCGGCCGAGCGCCCGCCTGGACCACAGCTGGACGGCGCTCGCCAAGGACACGCCGTTCCCCGGTCCGTACCGGGCGGTCGACCACATGTATCTCTCGCACGCGGGCGTCGAGTACGCGCTCTACATGGCCTCGCCGGCCGGGGACTGGGAGGCGACGGCCGAGCAGTTCAAGACGGTGCTCAAGGGCTGGCGCGAGCCCTGACACCGGCGTGTACCGGCCCTTGGTTGGCCGAATCGCCGTACCGGAGGGAAGACATCCGGTGGGGCATGATGGGCCCATGGGGACCGAGGGGCAGTCCGGCAACGGCAGGGGAACCGAAGGGCAGTCCGGCAGCGGGTCGGTGCCGGACAACGCCCGTGTCATCGCGGGGCGTTACCGTCTCGAGGCGCGGCTCGGCCGCGGCGGCATGGGCGTGGTGTGGCGGGCGACGGACCAGCTGCTCGGGCGGCGCGTCGCGGTCAAGGAACTCCCGGTCGACGAGACCCTCCCGGCGGAGGACGCCCGCCGCCGGCGGGAGCGCACCCTGCGCGAGGCGCGGGCGCTCGCCCAGCTGCAGCATCCGCACATCATCGTGGTCCACGACGTCGTCGAGGACGACGAACGCCCGTACATCGTGCTGGAGTTGATCGACGGCTGCTCGCTCGCGGACCGCATCGCCACCCGTGGCGCGGTGGACGCGCAGGAGGCCGCCCGCATCGGCATCCAGCTCCTCGGGGCGCTCCGGGCCGCCCACGCGGCCGGTGTGCTGCACCGGGACCTCAAGCCCGCCAATGTGCTGCTGGAGAACGGCACCGACCGCGTCGTCCTCACCGACTTCGGCATCGCCCAGGTGCCGGGCGCCAGCACGCTCACCGAGACCGGCTCCTTCGTCGGCTCGCCCGAGTACACCGCCCCCGAGCGGATGTCCGGCACCCGCGCCGGGCCCGAGTCCGACCTGTGGTCGCTGGGCGCGCTCCTGTGCGCCGCCCTCAGCGGCGAGTCGCCGTTCCGGCGGGACTCGATCAGCGGGGTGCTGCACGCCGTGGTGGTCGAGGAGATAAGGCCTCCCGCGCAGGCCGAACCGATTCTGCCCGTGGTGCTCGGGCTGCTGGAGCGCGACCCGGACCGGCGGCTGGACGCGGACAGCGCCGAGCGGATGCTGCGGGCGTTCCGCGAGACGGGCCGCACCCCGCAGGTGCCGCCGCTGGGCTGTCCGCCCGACGACCGCGGCCGGTCCCGGCTGCGCCGCCCGGCCCGGCGCGAACCCGGCACCGGGCGCCCGCCCGAGACGTACGGACCGTCCGAGACGTACGGACCGCGCGAGACGTACGGACCGCGCGAGACGTACGGTCCGCCCGGCCCGGTGCAGCCCGACGCCCGTCCGCCCACCCGGAGCGTGCTGGTGGCCGCGCTTGCCGTCGCCGCGATGGCGACGGCGGGCGTGTCCGCCGCCGCACTGCTGATGGACCGGGACGACGACGGGGGCACCGCGCCCAGCAGCACCGCGCCGGAGACCCCCGCGAGCCCCTCGCACTCCCCGCCGTCCACGGCTTCCCGCTCGCCCGCCGTTCCCCGTACCACGGCCGGGGCCGGCGTCACCGCCGGCTCCGGGGCCTCCTCCGCTCCCGGCTCACCCTCCGCCTCCCGGACGTCCGAGACGCCCGAGGATCCGGGCACCGCCCGACCGTCCGGCACCCCCTCGCCGTCCGTCTCGACTCCCTAGTCCGCATAAATCGGAGATAAAGCCCACGCGGAGTCACGGGTCTGTGACCGGTTGGGGACCGAAGTGGCTCCATGGCGGTGCGGCGCGATATGGATGGACCCATGAGCAACAACGGGGGAGCCCGCCACGGAGCCGACGAGCCGACGAGTTTTGGCCTGCAACCGCCGAATCCCGACCCGCATGCGGCGGCCGTGCCCCACCCCGGCAACCCGTACGCCGCGCCCACCCAGATGGCCCCGCATGCCTCCGGCGGTGCGCAGCAGCCCCCTGTGAACCAGCCTCAGCCCGCACCGCCGCAGCCCCAGCCGCACACGGCGTCCGACCCCGGTGCCGGGCGGCTCATCGCCGGCCGCTACCGGCTGCTCGCCAAGCTCGGGCACGGCGGCATGGGCACGGTGTGGCGGGCCAAGGACGAGACGGTGGACCGCGAGGTCGCCGTCAAGGAGCCCCGCGTCCCCGAGCACCTTCCCGAGCGTGAACGCTCCAACGTCTTCGAGCGGATGCGCCGCGAGGCGCGGGCCGCGGCCCGGCTCGACCACCCCGCGGTGGTGGACGTGCACGACGTGGCCGTGGTGGACGGCCAGCCGTGGATCGTGATGGAGCTGGTCAACGGCCGCTCCCTCGGAGCCGTACTGCAGGAGGAGGGCACCCTCTCCGCGCGCGAGGCGGCCCGGGTCGGCCTGGAGGTCCTCGGCGCGCTGGAGGCGGCGCACGCGGCGGGCATCCTGCACCGGGACGTCAAGCCGGACAACGTCCTGCTCGGCCGGTACGACCGGGTGGTCCTCACCGACTTCGGCATCGCCCAGATCGAGGGCGAGACCGCCCTGACCGACACCGGCGGTTTCGTCGGCTCGCCCGAGTACATCGCCCCGGAGCGGGTGCTGGGCCAGCGCCCCGGTCCCGCCTCCGACCTGTGGTCGCTCGGTGTGGTGCTGTACGCGGCGACGGAGGGCGTCTCGCCGTTCCGCCGCAGCAACACCCCCGCCACGCTGCAGTCCGTCCTCAACGCCACGCCCGCGCCGCCCGCCTCGGCGCAGGGGCCGCTGGCCGAGGCCATCAACGGCCTGCTGCAGAAGGACCCGGCCCGCCGCCCGAACGCCGCTCAGGTACGGACCCTGCTGGAAGCGGCCGCGAACCCGCCCGAGCCGCAGCCCACTCAGATCGTGCAGGTGCCGGTGCCCGGCTCCGGTGGCAAGGGCATCCGGATCGGCCGCAAGACGCTCGCCGGCCTGGGTGCCGCCGTCGTCGCGGCGGCTCTCGTCGCTTACCTGGTCATCGCCGACCCGTTCGCCGGGCCGCTGCCGGACGACTGGAAGAAGCACGAGGAGAAGCACCTCGGCGCCACCGTCGCGGCACCCAAGGGCTACCAGCGGTCCGGGCCGCAGGACAACGACCAGCGCCTCTGGGCCGCGTACACCGACCCGAGCGGTGTCGTCTCCATACGGCTGACCCTCACCAAGCACGACGACCCGTCGGCCGACATCGAGGGCTCCGCCGATGCCCAGATGTACAAGGACGACGCCGACTTCAAGGACGGCTACTACGACCTGCGCATCCCGGACGACCCGAGCACCAGGACGTATCCGAAGCCGGATCTGACCTACAAGGGCAAGAAGTCCGCCGAGAACACCGTCGTCTACACCGTGGACGACAACAGCAACCCGGTGCCGCGCGAGGTGAGGTTCTTCTACTACATGACCTCGAAGGGCGATCTGTACGAGATGCGCATCGGCTACCCGGGCAAGGGCGACTTCACCGAGCGGGGCCGCGAGGTGGCCGACAAGGCGATCCAGAACCTGGACATCAAGAACCTCTGAGTCACGGCAACGCCCTGATCAGGGGCTTTGTTGCCAGCGTTCACTGGCGTCGTGTGAGCGATCGGTGAATGTGTTACCGACGGGTACACAAAGCGGTCGCCCGGGCATACCCTGCCGCTCATGACGGACGCGCAGACCACGGCCACGGCCGGCACCAACCCCATAGCCCCCGCCCCGGCGGGCGCCCGCACCGCAGCCGATGTGGTCACGCCCGAACTGGTCGCCCAGCTCACCAAGGGCATCGCCGGATCGGGCAGAACGGCCAACCACACCCCGTTCACCGGGGAGAAGCTCGCCGATCTGCCCGAATCGACCCCGGAGGACGTGGAGAAGGCGTTCGGGGCCGCCCGCGCCGCCCAGTCCGTCTGGGAGCAGACCCCGATACGTCAGCGTGCCGCCGTACTGCTGCGCTTCCACGACATCCTGCTGGAGCGCCAGGCCGAGGTCCTGGACCTGATCCAGCTGGAGACCGGCAAGGCCCGGCTGCACGCCCACGAGGAGGTGCAGGCCGTCGCCGTGGCGGCCCGCCACTACGGCCGCCGCGCCGCCGCCTACCTCAGGCCGAAGCGCCACACCGGCGCCATGCCGACCCTGACGAAGGTCACCGAACTGCGCCATCCGCGGGGCGTCGTCGGCCAGATAGCGCCCTGGAACTACCCGCTCGAGCTCTCCGTCGGTGACGCCCTCCCCGCGTTCGTCGCGGGCAACGCGGTGGTGATGAAGCCCGACACCGAGACCTGCCTCACCGCGCTGTGGGCCCGCGACCTGCTGATCGAGGCCGGACTGCCCGCCGACGTCTTCCAGGTGGTGCTCGGCGAGGGGCCCGTGGTGGGCCCCGAGGTCGTCAAGCACGCCGACTACGTCTCCTTCACCGGCTCCACCGCCACCGGCCGCCAGGTCGCCCAGAGCGCCGCGGCCCGCCTGGTCGGCGTCTCCCTCGAACTCGGCGGCAAGAACGCCATGCTGGTGCTCGACGACGCCGACCTCGACAAGGCCGCCGCGGGCGCCGTCCGCGCCTGCTTCTCCTCCGCCGGCCAGCTGTGCATCTCCATCGAGCGGCTGTTCGTGCACGAGTCGGTCGCCGACGCCTTCCTGGAGCGCTTCGTCGCCCGCACCAGGGCGATGCGTCTCGGCAACGCCCTCGCCTACGGCGCCGACATGGGCTCCCTGGTCGGCGAACGCCAGCTGACCGCCGTCACCCGGCACGTGGAGGACGCCGTCGCCAAGGGAGCCACCGTGCTCACCGGCGGACAGGCCCGCCCCGACATCGGCCCGTACTTCTACGAGCCGACCGTCCTCGACGGTGTCCAGGACTCCATGACCGTCTGCGCCGAGGAGACCTTCGGCCCGGTGGTGTCCGTATACCGCTTCGGCAGCGACGACGAGGCGGTGGAGCGCGCCAACTCCACCCCGTACGGGCTGAACGCCTCGGTGTGGACCAGGAGCGCCCGGCGGGGCCGCGCGATCGCCGCACGGCTGCGCACCGGCACCGTCAACATCAACGAGGGCTACGCACCCGCCTACGGCAGCGTGCAGTCCCCGATGGGCGGGATGAAGGACTCCGGCCTCGGCCGCCGCCACGGCTCCGAGGGCATCCTCAAGTACACCGAGGCCCAGACGGTCGCCCATCAGCGCCTGCTGCCGATGGCCCCGTCCCTCGGCCTGGACGACGAGAAGTACGCGGCCTTCATGAGCCGCAGCCTGAGGGTGATGAAGGCACTCCGCTTCAGGTGAGGTGCCTTCGAGGGAGCGGGGCCGCGCGAGGTGTGCGGCTCCGCCGCGCCGGCGCGCGCCCCGAGGGACGATCCGCACAAAAGACTCGATGAGGAGTACAGGGTGGCCCAGGACACGTACGACTACGACGTCATCGTGGTCGGATCCGGCTTCGGCGGATCGGTCAGCGCGCTGCGCCTGACCGAGAAGGGCTACAGCGTCGGCGTGCTGGAGGCCGGCCGTCGCTGGACCCGGGAGTCCCTCCCCAAGAACTCCTGGGACATCAAGAACTACCTCTGGGCCCCCAAGCTCGGCATGTACGGCATTCAGCGCATCCATCTGCTGGGCAACGTCATGGTGCTGGCCGGCGCGGGCGTCGGCGGCGGCTCCCTCAACTACGCCAACACCCTGTACGTGCCGCCCAAGCCGTTCTTCGAGGACCCCCAGTGGGGGCACATCACCGACTGGCAGGAGGAGCTGAAGCCGTACTACGACCAGGCGAAGCGCATGCTGGGCGTGCGGCTCAACCCGACGATGACCCCCTCGGACGTGCACCTGAAGGCGGCCGCGGAGCGGATGGGCTGCGGCGACACCTTCCACATGGCGCCGGTCGGGGTCTTCTTCGGCGACGGCGAGGACGCCGACGGCACGGTGAAGGCGAAGCCGGGACAGGAGGTGCCGGACCCGTACTTCGGCGGTGCCGGACCCTCCCGGAAGGCCTGCGTGGAGTGCGGCGAGTGCATGACCGGCTGCCGCCGCGGCGCCAAGAACACCCTGAACGAGAACTACCTCCACCTCGCCGAGAAGGCGGGCGCCGTGGTGCACCCCATGACGACGGTGGTGTCGGTGACGGAGGACTCCCAGGGCGGTTTCGCCGTCGCCACGCTGCCCACCGACAACCGCCGCAAGGGCGAGGGCCGGACCTTCCGGGCCCGGCGGGTGGTGCTGGCCGCCGGCACCTACGGCACCCAGACCCTGCTGCACCGCATGAAGGCCGGCGGGCAGCTGCCGCACCTGTCGGACAAGCTGGGCGAGCTGACCCGCACCAACTCCGAGGCACTGGTGGGCGCCCAGACCGACAACCGCCGCTACCGCAAGGCCACCGGCGTGCCCAAGGCCGACTTCACCCGCGGTGTGGCCATCACGTCCTCCATCCACCCGGACGCCGACACCCATATCGAGCCGGTCCGCTACGGCCGCGGCTCCAACGCGATGGGCGGCCTGTCCGTCCTGCAGGTGCCGTACGCGCCCAGCGGCAAGGGCTCGTCCCGGGTGCTGGGCTGGCTGGCCAACGTGGCCCGGCACCCCTGGCTGATGCTGCGGTCGCTGTCCAACCGGCGCTGGTCGGAGCGGACCATCATCGGCCTGGTGATGCAGTCCGTGGACAACTCCCTGACGACGTATCTGAAGCCGTCCGGCGTCGGCCGCGGGCTGCTCACCGCCCGGCAGGGCCACGGCAACCCCAACCCCAAGCAGATCAAGACGGCCACCGAGGCCGCCTCCGCCCTCGCCGAGGAGATCAACGGCTTCCCCGGCTCCAACGTCGGCGAGCTGACCGGCATGCCGCTCACCGCCCACTTCCTCGGCGGCTGCCCCATCGGCGCGAGCAGCGACACCGGGGTGATCGACCCGTACCACCGGCTCTACGGCCACCCCGGTATCTCCGTGGTGGACGGCTCCGCCGTCTCGGCGAACCTCGGGGTGAACCCGTCGCTGACCATCACCGCGCAGGCCGAGCGGGCGATGTCGTTCTGGCCCAACAAGGGCGAGGAGGACCCGCGCCCGGCGCAGGGCGAGCCCTACCGCAGGATCCAGCCGGTCGAGCCCAAGTCCCCGGTGGTCCCGGCGGAGGCGTTCGGCGCGCTGAAGCTGCCGTTCCTTCAGGTGCCGGCGGTGCCGCCGAAAAAGGCACCGGAGCCGGTGAAGGGGCGGGAGCCGAAGAAGGCGCAGGGGGAGAAGCAGCCGGAGAAGCAGTAGCCGGCGCGCCCCGGGGCGGCAGTCGACCCCCCACCCCCGGGGCGGAAACAGAAGGTGAGGACCTGCGCTCCCCTCCGGGCGCAGGTCCTCACCATTGTTCCGGGCCGCTCCGGACCGCTGTCCGGGGTCCGGGCGTTCGGACCGCTCGGGTGGCCCGGAGCGGTCCCCGCGTGCTTACGCCTCGGCGCCCGCCTTGCGGCGGCGCACCACGAACACGGCGCCGGCACCGGCGACGACGGCGAGGCCGCCGGCCAGACCGATCACCGGAAGCGCCGAGCTGGAGCCGGTCTCGGCGAGGCTGCCGGTGACCTGCGGGGCGTTCTCCTTGCTCGGCTTCTCGTCGGTGACGGGGGCCTTGCCGCCTTCCTGCGGCTTGGTGCCCTCGGTGTCCGTGCCCGGGGCCACGATCTGGAAGCGGTACGACGCGGCACCGAAACCGGTGCACTCGGCGTCGGCGTCACCGTAGATCGTCACGCCGAAGGAGAACGCGGCGCCGGCCGGCGCGGACGGCTTCACGTTCAGGCGCAGCGGGATGTCGACCTCGTAGCCCGGCTCGAGCTCGTCGGTCCAGCCGATGTAGCCCACCGCGTAACCGTCGGAGTCGAGGTCGAACCAGACCTTCTCGGCCGGGTCGTAGGCCTGGACCTGGACCTGCTTGCTCTTGAACAGCTGCTCCCACTCCTCGTCGGCGGAGGCGCCGGCGAAGTAGCCCAGGTCCTGCAGGGTGGAGTCGGAGTTGTTGGCGACGCTCAGCGTGAACGTGTGCCAGCCGCTGCCCGCAGCGATCTTGCCGGGCAGGCCGGAGATGCTGATGTCGACCTTGGTGTCCTCGCACTCGGCCGGGACCGGCTCCTCTTCCCCGTCCTCCGGTGCGGAGGTGCCGGGGGCGGGGCTGGACGGCGTGGTGCCCGGGGTCTCGTCCTCCGGAGCCGGGTCGCCGGTGGACTCCTCGTCCGACGGCTCCGTGGTGTCCTGCGGCCCGTCGTCGCCCGGCTTGTCGGCGGCGTCCTGCTCGTCCTCGGGCGCGGTCGACTCGGTCGACTCCTCCGAGGACGGTTCGGTCGACGTGTCGCCGTCGTTCGTCCCACCTTCGACGGGCGACTCGCTGGCGGAGACGGCGGGGGCCGGCTCGGTCGCGTGGGCGGCCGGGGCCGCGAGCAGAGCGACCGGGGCGATCACGGCCGTGGCGGCCGCTGCTGCCATGGCGCGGCGAAGCTTCATGTAGACCTCGAAAGTCCGGCGCGCCACTGCCGCGGCGCGCATTGGGGGAGGCCTGCCCGCGTGTGGGGCGCGGATGGGGCCTTGGTTTTGATGGTTTGATCACCGAGCGGGGTGAAAGGTTGTTCGGAACCTCACGGAACTTTTGTGTGAGGTGGATCACTGGTTCGGCGGGATCTCCGACGGCGTACGCTCCCTGACCAAAACCCCGACAGAAAGCCGTTGTTGTGGCCGCCGATCAGTCGTCCGAGGAACCCGCACCGGAGTCGTCCGCGATACCCGACGACGTGTGGGAGAAGTTCGCCCGGGACAGCGAGCGCGACATCCGCGCCTCCGCACCCAGGGAACCGTCCGCCAGGGCGCGGATGGTGACCGAGCGGCTGCGCGCGATGGACGAGCAGCGCGCGCGGGAGGGTGCGAACGGCCGGCGGCGCTGGGGCCGGCGCAGGACCGCCCGCCCCGCCGAGCCGGAGGGCTGGCGTACCGGACCACCGATCCTGCACGCCGTGGAAGGCCGCCGCAGCCGCCGCCGCACGGTCTGGAGCATCGTCGGTGTCCTGCTCGCCGCCGCGCTGGCGCTGGTCGCGGTGAAGCCGGGCCTGCTGTCGCGGCTGCCCGGGCTCGGCGGTCTTCTCGGGGAGTCGTCCGAGGAGTCCGCGGCCGCCTCCCCGCTCGCCCCGGAGTCCGCCAGGCCCACCGGCCCGCCGGCCGAGGGCCCCGGTGGGACCCCTACGCGCGAGCGGCCGTTCGCAGGATCGCCCGCCGCCCGCTGGGAGTCGGGAGCGGACGCCATCCGGCTGCCCGAGGCCAAGCCCGTGGGCGGGGTCTCCGCCGAGCGGATCGAGGACGCCCTGCGCAGAACCAAGGAGTTCCTGGTCGCCGCGAATCTCGATCCGCAGGTGCTGCGGGGAGGCGAGCCGAAGAAGGCGCTCGCCCTGGTGGACCCGGTGGAGAAGGACTACCTGCGTCAGCTGCGCGCCGGGCTGCGCAAACCCACCGCGCAGAACGACCCGGTGGTGACCTTCTCCCGCTTCGACCCCGGGCAGGTGGAGATCCTCGACGACGTGCGGGTGCGCGGCCGCATGACTGTGGAGCCCGCACGGGGGGCCTCGGGCAAGGCAGTGATCAAGGCGGACTACACCTTCGTCTACGCGGCACTGCACGCCGGCGGCGGTGACGAGGTGGCCCGCACCATCGTGCGCCGCGGCCTCGAGGTGTCCGTGCTGGACCTCGCCGAGTACCAGGGCACCGAAGGGCGGCTGTGGATCTCCGACGTCCGCAGCGAGATCGGCAACGACGACTGCAAGGACGGCGACGGGGTGATCCGCCCCCAGTTCCTCGCCGACCGGCAGACGAACCCCGGCACCACCGGCGCGCCGGTGGACCCCTACGACCGCAGCAGGGAACTGCCCGGCGGGGGCACCGGCGGCTGCGGCGTCGTCAGCCGCAGCTGAGGTACGGGGTATCCGCCGCAGCTGAGGCCGCCCGTAGCCGAAGTCCAGCCTGTGGGCGGGCAGTTGGGCGATGGTGGTTGAGGAGCACGGCAGTGCGGCGCGTGTCCGGGATCTCGTGGTCGTGCGAAGGGCCCCGCGGGGCGGAGCCGCGGGGCCCTTCCTCCGTCAGCACCGGCGTCAGGGCAGCACCGGTGCCCGGGGGAAGCGGCGCCGGGGGGTAACGCCGCTGGCCTGGAGCTCCGGCAGTCGCCGCCGGTCCGCCTTCCGGCGCGTCTGCGCGGGAGCAATGCAGTTGTCTGCGGGGGGACTCGGGCTCGTACGCATCGTGCTCGACGGGTGCGGCCTCCGCAAGCAGTTCGTCCCGGACGGGGGACAGTCCCGCCGGCCGGCCCCGGGCGTCCCCGGAGCCGGCCGTTCCTGGGTGACCGGGCTGCTGTCCCCTGCCGTCCGGTCACTTCCCGGAGCGAGGTCCCACGACGTACGGCACGATCCGCACGCCTCATCGCTCCGGCGAGCCACGCGTGGTTCTTTCGGGCCCGCCCCTGGCTGGCACGGACACCGGTACCAACGAAGCGCTCCGGCGGCCGGTCACGCGCCGTACGGGTGAGAAGGATGCGTACGTCTGTACCGGGAACGTGGACTCAGGCCCCGCGGTCCCCGCCCGGATCGCGCGGCTGTCCTCTCCCGGCTCACTCAGATCTTTCCGCGGCACAGCTCGAGGAGGGTCATGGCGAGCGCCGTGCCCGGCTTGCCGAGGGCCTCCCTGTAGTGGGTGAGGATCTCCATCTCGCGGGCCAGGTTCACCCGGCGTCCGCCGGAGGCGATGCGTTCCTTCTGGATCACGGCGGAGACGGCCATCCGTTCCTGGATCAGGCCGATGATCCGGTCGTCCAGGGCGTCGATGCGTTCCCTCGCGTTGCTGATCAGGTCCGCGGCCTCCGGGGTGCGGGCGCCGGTGCGCTCGGCGGCCGTCGCGCCGCCCGTGCTCGGGGCCGCGGACGTGGCGGTGGTCACGGACGTGGCAGTGGTCGCGGACGTGGCAGTGGTCGCGGACGTGGTCTTGTCGGTCGCGGTGGCGGTCATGCCGGGGCTCCTCACCTGTGGTGTCGAGCGCCCCGGATCGGCAAGGTCCGGATACGCCAGGCGCCCCGGGCCTTGTCGGCCCGGGGCGCCTGGGAAGTCGCTTGTCAGTAGCTCAAGCAGCACGACCATGGCAGCCGGCGGGCCGGTTGCCATAGGTAAAGACGAAGGTCGCGTGGTCGAGCATGAGGGCAAGTATGCCGCTCCCGAGCGGGGTGTCCAAGCCGGGCCGCATGCTGAGACGGGCGGCCCCGGCCGGGACGCGGGGAGCCGTCGGGCGCCCCGGTAGAATCGGGAGGCACAAGACCCCCGCCCCACCGCCGGAAGGCACCTCGTGTCATCAGCGAATCCCGCTGCCAACGCGCCCGAGACCGTCCTGGTCGTCGACTTCGGCGCGCAGTACGCCCAGCTCATCGCCCGACGCGTCCGTGAGGCGCGGGTCTACAGCGAGATCGTGCCGAGCACCATGCCGGTCGAGGAGATCCTCGCCAAGAACCCGGCCGCGGTCATCCTGTCCGGCGGACCCTCGTCCGTGTACGAGGAGGGCGCCCCCCGCCTGGACCGCCGGCTCTTCGAGGCGGGTGTCCCCGTCTTCGGCATGTGCTACGGCTTCCAGCTGATGGCCCAGACCCTGGGCGGCACCGTGGACAACACCGGTGCCCGCGAGTACGGCCGTACCGACCTGCACGTCTCCAAGTCGTCCTCCACCCTCTTCGAGGGCACCCCGGACGAGCAGTCGGTGTGGATGTCGCACGGCGACGCCTGCTCCGCCGCCCCCGAGGGCTTCGAGGTCACCGCGTCCACCGACGTCGTCCCGGTCGCCGCCTTCGAGAACGACGAGAAGAGGCTCTACGGCGTCCAGTACCACCCCGAGGTGATGCACTCCACCTACGGGCAGCAGGTGCTGGAGCACTTCCTCTACCGGGGCGCGGGCCTGTCGCCGTCCTGGACCACGGGCAATGTGATCGAGGAGCAGGTCGAGGCGATCCGCGAGATGGTCGGCGACAAGCGCGCCATCTGCGGTCTGTCCGGCGGTGTGGACTCCGCGGTCGCCGCCGCCCTGGTGCAGAAGGCCATCGGCTCCCAGCTGACCTGCGTCTACGTCGACCACGGCCTGATGCGCAAGGGCGAGACGGAGCAGGTCGAGAAGGACTTCGTGGCCGCCACCGGTGTGCAGCTGAAGGTCGTGGACGCCGAGGAGCGGTTCCTGGCCGCGCTCAAGGGCGTCTCCGACCCCGAGGAGAAGCGGAAGATCATCGGCCGCGAGTTCATCCGCGTCTTCGAGCAGGCCCAGGCCGAGATCGTCGCCGACGAGGGCCCCGCGGTGGAGTTCCTCGTCCAGGGCACCCTCTACCCGGACGTGGTGGAGTCCGGCGGCGGTACCGGCACCGCCAACATCAAGTCCCACCACAACGTCGGCGGTCTCCCCGAGGACCTCGAGTTCAAGCTGATCGAGCCGCTGCGCAAGCTGTTCAAGGACGAGGTCCGGATGGTCGGCCAGGAGCTCGGCCTGCCCGAGGAGATCGTCCACCGCCAGCCCTTCCCGGGTCCCGGCCTCGGCATCCGCATCGTCGGCGAGGTCACCAAGGAGCGGCTCGACCTGCTCCGCGAGGCCGACGCGATCGCCCGCGAGGAGCTGACCGCGGCCGGCCTCGACCGCGACATCTGGCAGTGCCCGGTGGTGCTGCTCGCCGATGTCCGCTCGGTCGGCGTCCAGGGCGACGGGCGGACCTACGGTCACCCGATCGTGCTGCGCCCGGTCTCCAGCGAGGACGCCATGACCGCCGACTGGTCGCGGCTGCCGTACGACGTCCTGGCCAGGATCTCCACCCGGATCACCAACGAGGTGCGGGACGTCAACCGGGTCGTGCTCGACGTCACGTCGAAGCCGCCGGGGACGATCGAGTGGGAGTGACCCCGCGGGAGTGATGGCGGGGGAGTGATCCCCGGATGTGATCCCACGGGAGTGATGCCGACGGGCGCCCTGGTCCTTGACCGGGCGCCCGGGGCTCTCCGGCCGTGCCGGGGCTCAGCAGCGATCAGGTCCGCTTGAGCGTGCGCACCGGCTCTCCCGGCTTCCAGACCTGCATGACCAGGTACTTCTCGTCCTCGACGTAGGTCCGCACGACCTCCGTCAGCTCGGTGCGGAAGAGGTGGAACCGCTCCGGCTCCTCCGCCTTCTCCTCCGTCTCTTTCCCGCTTCCCGTGTTCCCGGCTGCTTCCGCGGCTCGTTCCGCTGCTTCCTCCGTCGCGTCCGTCTGCCCCCGGGTGTACTTGCGGCGGATCTCCTCGTCGTCGACCTCGAACGCCCGGCCGCTGATCCGGACGTCGCCGCCGCCCATGCCGGTGCCCTCCCCGGGGTTCGCCTGGAGCGCGAAGCGCGGGTCCCGGCGCAGGTCGAGCGCCTTGCGTGAGTCGGGCATCATGCCGAACCACAGCTCGCCGTCGAAGAAGCGCACCTCCAGGCCGGTGGTGCGCGGTGAGCCGTCCTTGCGGAGCGTCGCCAGGACGTGGTGGGTGTAGGCACCAAAGCGCTGCTCCACGGTTCTCGCGAGGTCCGGCTCGGCGGTGACGAAAGCCTCCCAGTTCACGTTCATACGGGGAGTGTTCCGCGAATACCGGACATCCACTGTCGGGTAAACGGAGCGTTGTACCGCCTTTACAGAACCGATCTGTCGTACCGGGCCTCCCGGCGGTAACTTCCGCCCCCACACGCAAAACCCCCGCGGGAGGACTTATGCACGGGCCCACCCCGCCCCCGCCGCTGCCCACCGACCAGCTGCGGTTCGCCATGCCGCCGATGCACGAGTCGGTCGAGGACGAGCGCCGGCACCGCAAGGAGCGGCTGGCGGGCGCGCTGCGGCTGTTCGGGCGGCTCGGCTTCGAGGACGGCGTCTCGGGGCACATCACCGCGCGCGACCCCGAGTACTCCGACTGCTTCTGGGTCAACCCGTTCGGGATGCCCTTCCGGCACGTCACTGTGAGCGACCTGGTGCTGGCCAACCGGGACGGGCAGGTCGTGGAGGGCCGTTACCACGTCAACCAGGCCGCGTTCACCGTGCACGCCCAGGTGCACGCCGCACGTCCCGACGTCGTCGCCGTCGCCCACTGCCACTCGGTGCACGGGCGGGCCCTCGCCGCGCTCGGCGAACTGCTGGAACCGATCACCCAGGAGAGCTGCGCCTTCTACGAGGACCACGCGCTCTACGACGCCTACAGCGGGGTCACCGTCGACGCGGAGGAGGGGCGGCGCATCGCCGCGGTGCTCGGCACCCACAAGGCGCTGGTGCTGCGCAATCACGGGCTGCTCACGGTGGGGGACTCGGTCGACGCGGCGGCATGGTGGTTCGTGTCGATGGAGCGCTCGTGCCAGGTGCAGCTGGCGGCGAAGGCGGCCGGGCGGCCGGTGCTGATCGACCACCGGCAGGCGGTGGCCACGCGGGAGCAGGTGGGCGGGGATCTGGTGGCCTGGATCAACTACCAGCCGATGTGGCGGGACATCACACGGAGCGAGCCGGAACTGCTGGGATGAGCGGGGGAGAGGGCGGCCGGTCTGCGGTGCCGGGTCCGGTTGGAGGGGCGCCTGGTCCGGCGGGTGGCCGGGTGAGAGGGCCGGGTCCGGGTTGACGCGTCGCCTCGGCGGGTCAACGCGGGGTTCCGAGGTTCACCCCTGGTGACGCGGAGCGGCGGAGGGGTCAGGCACGGAGGGCGATCGGGCTAGGGCACAATTCGCTTTCGTCATCGGTGAGTTGTGGAAGGCGGGCATCGGGCGTGGCGGTGCAGGAGGCGAGACAGAGCGGCATGGACGCCGCTGTCGGTGAGGCTGCGCACGGAGGCGGCTGCACCTGCGGGGACTGCCCGCACGGGGTGCGGGAAGGGCACCGGCGCGCGGTCGCGGCGTTTCTGCGCAAGCGGGACGAGTTCGCGGCCGGGCAGGGGCTGCCGGCCGCCGTCGCCCACTCGGCGTCCGCCTCCCGGCAGTGGGTGTCGGAGGAGCTGACCCAGGCCGCGGGGGTCGTCGCCGAACGCGGCCGGGCGGAGGGCGCGGCCTGGTTCGCCCGGGTGTGGCGGTGGACGACCGTCGCGGTGTGGGCCGCGGTCGTGCTGCTGCTGGTGGTGCAGGCGCTCACGGCGGTCGGGGCGGGGTGGACCGACGCGCGGACCGCGGGGCTGCTGGCGGCGGTGGTGGTCGGGGCGGCACTGACGGCGGCGTCCTGGTTCCACCGGGCGCGGGGCGGGGTGCTGGCACCGGTGATCGGGGAGGACAACCGGCTGTCCACCTCGCGTGCGGTGGCCGCGGGCTGGGTGCTGTTCGTCGTCTACGCGGTGCTGGTGCTGGCCGGGAGGCTGGCGGCGGCCTCGGGGCGCGGTGAGCGAGAGGCGCTGATCGACGGGCTCGGCTTGCGCCGGGGCGTCGGTGTGGTGACCGTGCTGGCGGTGGTGTGCGGGGTCGCGGTGCTGGTGCGGCGGGTCGTCGGGGTGCGGGTGCAGGCGCAGCGGCTGCAGAAGGTGCGGGCGGGGCGGCCGCGGGCTGCGGACCTGCTGACGGACGACGACGGGCGGGGGGCCTTCGCGGACATCCAGTACGTGGTGATCAGCGCGGCGGCGCTGGTGTTCGCCGCGGTGCGGCTGGGGCGGCGGCCGGATCAGCTGCCGGATCTGCCGTGGGGGCTGGCGGTGGTGGTGCTGGTGTCGGCGGCGACGTACCTGGCGGCGAAGTACGCGGAGGGCGGGCGGCCGGTGATCCTCTCGGTCGTGCGGGCCCGGGAGGCGGGGGATCTGGACGGGCCGATCCGGACCGGGGACGACATCGAGATCCGGGGGGTCGGGTTCGTGCCGGTGGGCGCGCGGAGCGCGGATCTTCTGTCGCGGATGGTGGTGCGGATCGGGGCGGTCAATGTGCAGGTGCCGTTGGTGCCAGTGAAGGGTGGCTTCGCCAATCCGACGGACACGGTGCTGACGGTTCCCGTCCCTGCCGAGGTCGAACCCGGCCGGGTCGAAGTCCAGGTCATCACAGCAGCGGGTGTCGAGACGAACCGCGTCACCATCGACGTGACGGAATAGCGGCTGTGCCTGTGCCTGTGTCTGTGCCTGCGGCTGCGGGCGGGTGGGGTGCGCGGAGCGCCTACGGGGGGCGAGTCGGGCGCGACTGCGGCACGCCCAGGTCCGGTGGTCGGTTGAGAGACGTGCGCGGCGAACAGTGACTCAGGGCGCAGCCCGAGAGGGTGCCGGGGCGGGAAATCCGGGCCCGTTGCCGCCGATTGCCGGGTGGGAGGATTGAGCCGGGGCCGATTGTCGTACGTATGGTCTCTTGAGGGGGTCTCGGCAGGGCGGCGAGAGGCGGCGAAGAGCGATGACTCACGGTAGGCGATTGGACGCGTACGGCCCCCCACTGGACGGAGACGGCGACTGGCGGGACACCGCCACCCGCTACGCACTGCTCCCCCTGAGAATCTTCCTGGGCGTGACCTTCGTCTACGCCGGCCTGGACAAGCTGACCGACAGCGCGTTCATGAAGGACTCCGGGGCGGGATCCATCGGGGACATGATGCGGAGCGTCAGGGACTCCTCCGCCATTCCGGCGATGGTGGACATGGCCCTGGAGAATCCCGCGGGCTTCGGCTACGCGATCGCCTTCGGTGAGCTGGCGGTGGGGATCGGCACGCTGCTGGGGCTGCTCGCCCGGCTCGCCGCGTTCGGAGGCGCGCTGATCTCGCTGAGCCTGTGGCTGACCGTCAGCTGGTCCGCCGATCCGTACTACTTCGGGAACGACCTTCCGTATCTCATGGCGTGGATCCCGCTGGTGCTGGCCGGCGCTCCCGTGCTGTCCATCGACGCCGCGTTGCGGGCACGGCGAAGGGAACGCAGGGGCGGCTACCGGTAGCCCTCCTCGCTGCGGGCACCGGGCTCGTCGCGCCGGCGTATGAGGCGGGCGAGCACTCCCAGCGCGCCCGCCAGGCAGAGACCGCCGGTGACGACGGGGATGAGCGTGAACCAGGGGATGTCCCACTCCCCGCGCGCATCCCCGGCGTAGAGCAGTCCGGTGAGGAGGAGGACGACGCCCGCGACCAGCCGGCCGGGCTGGAACTCATGACGCAGCACGGCTCACCTCCGCCTGCCCCGCTCCGACGTGCAGATCGAGGCGGAGCGTCCCGGACTCGCCGGTCCCCTCGAGGGTCAGGCTCTTCTGCTTGCCCGGTGCCACATCCACGTCCTTCTTGTCGTCGCCCGGCAGCTGGATGTCGCCGAGACCCACGTCGATGTCGAGCTTCACGGTCGCATCCCGCGGGACGATCACATGGATGCGGCCCAGTCCCACGTGGCCCGAGGCCGTGACGGTTCTGCCCTCGGGGACGCGTATCCGGGACAGGTCCAGCGTGCCGGTGCCGGCGCCCAGCTCGTAGGAGGGGCGTATCTGTGCGGTCGAGGCGGGCTTCCAGGTGGTGCGGTTCCACTCGGTGGTGAGGTCGTTCGGCAGGGCTGCCGAGGCGGCGAGCAGGCCCGCCGTGATGACGGCGAGGACGATGGATCCGGCGCCGGTGCGGCCCAGGAAGGCACTGACCGCGATGCCCAGGCCGAAAACGGCGAGGGCGCAGGCCAGCCCGGTCTGCAGGCTGCTGCTCAGGGACTGGGTGTCCCAGGTGAGCTGGGTGCCGAGCCAGGCGGCCGCCAGGGCGAGCAGGAAGACCCAGCCGCCGATCCCGCGGGGGCCGCGCGGTCTCGGCGGGCGGGGGCGCGGGGTCTGGGCGGTGGTGCCTGCGTGGGTGCCCAGGCTGACGTCGAGGGCGGCGGCGACGTCGCGCTCGTGGGAGTCGCGGGGGCCCCAGAGGTAGCCGGTGCCGCCGACATGCGTGCCGTCCTTGACGATGGGGTCGCGCCACCAGGACGGGTAGGCCGTGGGGAACGGGGGGGCCTGCGCCTCCGGCGGGGCGTCGGCCGTGGCCTGGGCGGTCACCGGGTCGGGGCTGGGGGCGCCGCGGTGCCGGGACCAGTACCCGGCGCCGGCGAGCAGGAGGGACAGTATGACGGCGAAGCTGAGCACACCGCCGTTGTTCAGCATGGTCAGGAAGACACCGCAGCCGACCAGGGCGAACAGCACGGCCGCCAGCGTGTGACCCTCGACCCGGCCGGTGAGCAGCCTGCGGAACTCGTGCTCGTCCTCCTCGTCGTCATAGGGGACGAACAGCCAGGCGAAGCCGTAGAAGATCAGGCCGATGCCGCCGGTGGCGGACAGCACGGCGAGGGTGATCCGGAAGATCACCGGGTCCATGTCGCACAGCCGGCCGAGCCCAGCGCACACCCCCCCGATCATCTGGTGACTGCGGTCGCGACGGAAGCGGTGGGGCGGCTCGGGCGCGGGCTCACCGGCCTCGTCCGGCGGCGGGGCGGTGGCTCCGGCCGTCGCTCCCTGCCTCGCCCGCGCGTCCGCCTGCTCGTGCGGGCGCGCGCCGGCCGCGCCGGGTGCGGCGTCCCGCGGCCCTGCGCCCTGCCCGGGGCGCGGGCCGGAGCCGGGTCCCGGATCCGGCGCGGCGTGCTGGTGATCCGTCATGCGTCCATGGTGACGGGCGAGCCGCCGCGGCGGGAGTCGGAACGACCCTGGCCCGACCCTGATATGCCCCTGAGCCGGGGCCGGGGGAATGTTCGAAGGGCGGGGCTCGCGGAGATCAGGGGAGTCTCCGGGGCCGACCCTGATGCTCCGGGCGGGCAGGCGTGTGACCATCAATGGCATGTCGGAAGCCGCAGCTGCGCCCACAGCCGAGCCGCGGCCGCCGCGCAAGCTCTACCGCAGCAGTGACGGACGCTGGCTGGGGGGCGTGGCGCGGGGGCTCGCCGGACACCTCGGGCTGCCCGTCATCTGGGTCCGGCTGGCGTTCGTGGCCCTGTCCACGGCGGACGGTCTCGGCGCGCTGCTGTACGCCGCGTTCTGGTTCTTCGTGCCGCTCGGCGTCGGCGGGGTGAACGCGCGGAAGACGCCCTCGCTGGTCACCACGGAGATATCGCCGGACGGCCGCCGCCGGCTCGTCGCCCGCAAGCCGGACAAGGGGCAGATCGTCGCGCTGCTCCTCATGGTCGTCGTGGCCATGGTGTTCGTGGGCAGTGTGAACCTCACCGACGGCGCCCGCGCCTACCTGTGGCCGCTGGTCCTGGTCGGCGCCGGTGTGGCGCTGGTGTGGCGGCAGGCCGACAACGCCCGCCGCGCCCGCTGGATGGAGGTCGGGCGGCGCCGGCGCACGGTCACGCTGCTGCGGGCCGTCGCGGGCGTCCTGCTGGTGACCGCGGGCGTCTCCGGGATATTCGTACTGCGGGGCTCCGGGGCCCACCTCGGCGCGGTGCTGCAGGCCGCCCTCGCCGTCCTCGTCGGCATAACGCTGCTCGCCGGCCCCTATCTGGTGCGGATGACGCAGGACCTCTCCCAGGAGCGGCTGATGCGCATCCGCGCGCAGGAGCGGGCCGAGGTGGCCGCCCATGTGCACGACTCGGTGCTGCACACCCTCACCCTGATCCAGCGCAACGCGGACAACCCCGCCGAGGTGCGCCGGCTCGCCCGCGCCCAGGAGCGCGACCTGCGCACCTGGCTCTACAAGCCGGAGGGCACCGGCAAGGACGAGGCCGACGAGCCGGCCAACCTGGCCGACGCCGTGCGGCGCACGGCCGCCGAGGTGGAGGACAAGCACGGCGTCCCCATCGAGGTCGTCGTGGTCGGCGACTGCCCGCTCGACGAGAAGGTGGGCGCGCAGATGCAAGCCGCGCGCGAGGCAATGGTGAACGCCGCCAAGTACGGTGGCGAGGGTGGTGCGGTTCAGGTCTACGCCGAGGTCGAGGGGAGAACGGTGTTCGTGTCCGTCCGCGACCGCGGCCCCGGCTTCGACCTCGATTCGATACCCGCCGACCGCATGGGCGTCAGAGAATCGATCATCGGCCGCATGGAGCGCAACGGCGGCACGGCCCGGGTCCGCCCGGCGCCGGACGGCGGCACGGAGGTCGAGCTGGAGATGGAAAGGGCGGAGAACACGTCATGAGTGAGCCGACCGAGGCGAACGGAACGGCCGGAGCGGCACCGGAGACCGAGGCCGCGGAGGCCGGCTCCGCACGGCGTCATGTGCGGGTCGTCCTCGTCGACGACCACCGCATGTTCCGCACCGGCGTCCAGGCCGAGATCGGCCAGACCGAACAGACGGGGGTCGAGGTGGTCGGCGAGGCCGCCGACGTCGACCAGGCGGTCTCGGTCATCACCGCGACCCGGCCCGAGGTCGTCCTGCTCGATGTGCACCTGCCCGGTGGCGGCGGTGTCGAGGTGCTGCGCCGCTGCGCCGCGCTGATGAACGACACCGAGCAGCCGGTCCGCTTCCTGGCGCTGTCCGTGTCGGACGCGGCGGAGGACGTGATCGGGGTGATCCGCGGCGGCGCCCGCGGCTACGTCACCAAGACGATCACCGGCACGGACCTGGTGGACTCGATCTTCCGGGTGCAGGAGGGCGACGCGGTGTTCTCGCCGCGCCTGGCCGGGTTCGTGCTGGACGCCTTCGCCTCCACCGACGCACCCCCGGTCGACGAGGACCTGGACCGGCTCACCCAGCGTGAGCGCGAGGTGCTCCGGCTGATCGCGCGCGGCTACGCCTACAAGGAGATCGCCAAACAGCTGTTCATCTCGGTGAAGACGGTCGAGTCGCATGTCTCGGCGGTGCTGCGGAAGCTGCAGCTGTCCAACCGGCACGAGCTGACGCGGTGGGCGACGGCACGACGGCTGGTCTGAGGCGGCGACGCGGGACGGGCGGCAGGGGCGGCCGGCCGCTCAGCCCACCCGGGTGGCGCCCGCGAAGGGCATCTGGTCGACGGGAGCCAGCCGGACCGGGGCCGAGGGGTTCGGGGCGTGGATCATCTGCCCGTTGCCGACGTAGATGCCGACGTGGCTGATGCCCGAGTAGAAGAAGACCAGGTCGCCGGGGAGGAGTTCGGAGCGGGCGACGCGGCGGCCCGCATTGATCTGGGCGTAGGTGGTGCGGGGCAGGGAGACGCCCGCGGAACGGTACGCGGCCTGGACCAGTCCGGAGCAGTCGAAGGCGTCGGGCCCTGTCGCGCCCCACACATAGGGGCTGCCGAGCTTCTGGTAGGCGTAGGAGACGGCCTGGGCGGCGCGGGGGCTGGGCGCCTGGGCGGTGGCGGCGCCGGGCGCGGCCAGGCCCTCCCGGCCGGTTGCCGCGGCGCGTGCGGCGCGGCCGGTGCCGTCGTCGGCGCGCTGCTCGGGTGTCAGCCGGGCGAGCAGCCGCCGGGCCTCACCGAGCTTCCCGGTGATCGTCTTCTTGTGCTTCTTCAGCTGCGCCTGACGGGAGGCGAGGGACTTCAGCTCGACGCGGGCGGCGCCGCGCAGCTGCTCGATCTCCCGAAGCTGTGCGCGCACCCGGTTCACGGCGGCGTTCTGGCGGCTGCCCGCCCGCTCGGCGAACGCGACGCCGTCGAGGTAGCCGTCGGGGTCGTCGGAGAGGACCAGCTGCAGGGCCGGGTCGAGGCCGCCGCTGCGGTACTGGGCGGTGGCGACCGAACCCAGCGCGGACCGGGCCGCGTTGAGCCGCTCCTGCTTGCGGGCCACCTCGTCCTGGAGTCTGCGCACCCGTTCCCGGGCCGCGTCCGCCTTCTCCTTGGCCCCGTTGTACTTCTCGGTGGCGACCTCCGCCTCCCGGTACAACTGGTCCACCCGGGCCTTGGCCTGCTGCGGGGTCAGCTGCGGATCGGCCTGCCCCGTGCCGTCGAGGACGGTGGTGGTGGCCGCGCCCGCGAGGGCGAGGGTGGCGGCGGTACGAGCGGTGGTACCGGCCGCCGAGCGCTGTCTGGACCTGCGGTGCGCTGCCATCTGGGACGTCACGTCCTTTCGACGACCGCCTGCCCCGTGACGGGGAACAGCTGAGCGATGATCCGGCGGCGGTGCGCACAGGGGGAGCGGTCCGCCGCCGGATCCTCTCGGCGGTGGTGTCCGGGTGCCGCCCCTGGTCCGGGCGGCGGTGGGGAGCCGGTCACCTGGTGCAGGACGCTAGACCGGTCTGAGCCGGTGCTGTGACCAGTTGCGCGGAAGTGACACGAGACAACCGTGCGGTGACCGTATGTGACCGTGATCCTCATGCCGGAACGACGGCCTGCACCGCTGAGCTGACCGAAATGCCGAAGGCGGGCCGGCGAGGCGGGTCCCGGTGCTATGGCGCGTGCCCGCGTGCCTGCCTCGCAGCGCGTGTCCGGTGCCACCGCGTACTCGGTGCCACGGGGCGCGCGTCCGCGGGGCCAGGGAGCGCGTCCGCGGTGCCATGGGGCGCGCGTCCGCGGTGCCCGGTCCCGGCCTCCCCCCGAGCGCCGGGCCGGTGTCGGCGGGGCCGGGGGCGCTGGCTAGGCTCCGGCCCATGGACGTACTCATCCACCTCTTCGTCGGCCTGCACATCATCGGCATCGCCTCCCTGCTCGGAGGCTTCCTCACCCAGATGAAGGCGATGGGGGCCGGCACCGCCCGCTTCGTCCCGGCCATGCTGCACGGCGCGCTGACGATGCTGGTCACCGGAGTGATCCTGGTCGGCCTCAACCACGCAGACGACCACTCGGTGAACAACATCAAGATCGGCGTGAAGCTGGCGCTGCTGATCGTGATCCTGGGCCTGGTCTATGTGAAGCGCGACGAGGAGAAGGTGGACAAGGGGCTGTTCGGCCTGGTCGGGCTGCTGACCACGGCGAACATCTTCATCGCCGTGCTGTGGACCTGATCCCCTCCGGCACCGGTCCCGGCCGGACCGCGGAGCGGACCGCGCCGATCGCGACCGCCAGCCAGGCGGCCACCGCGATCCACACCAGCACCTCTCCCAGGCCCTCGAGCCATTCGGCGTCGACGACGGCGGACGCGGACAGCGCCGCCGTCGCCGTCATTCCCAGCGGGAACACCGTCGACCAGCGCCGCGGATCGTAGGCCGTCCGCGGCCGCCGGATCTCGCCGGCCAGCAGCACCACGCACAGGGCCAGGTCCAGCACCACCAGCACCATGGTCATGACGCGCAGGACATGGCCGTCGTCGGCGTTCCACAGGTACAGCCGCGCGCTGTCGGCGGCCAGCAGCCTCGCCCCGGCCAGCGCCGAGATGCCGAGCGCGCCCGCCGCCACCCAGTGGTCTCCCCTGCCCTCGGTCGTCTGCCGCAGGTCGAAGCGGGCGAGAGCGAGGGCGTAGAGCACCAGCCCGGACCAGAACAGCGCCAGCGCCGCGTGCGCCGGCCACGCCACCGACTCGGCCGCGGCCAGCGTCGCCGCCAGCAGCGCCAGACCCTGCGTGGCCACACAGCACAGGAACACCGCCCCGGGCATTCTCGGCTGCCAGCTCCTCACCACCAGGACGAGCAGCGGCGGCCAGAGCAGCGCGGCCAGCGCCAGCAGCGCCTCGGCGAGCGTGGTCCAGCCCTCCGCGGCGAAGCGGGAGCCGATCACGGTGGTGGCCGCCACGGCGGTGAGCGCGCCCGGTGTCCGGGCCTCCGCCCGCCACCGCGTGCGCTCCCGCAGCAGGCGCAGCGCGAACTCCGCCGCCAGGCCCACCCAGGCGACGCAGGCCGCCCCGAGCATGATCCGGGAGAGCACCTCGTACCCCGCCAGATGCAGTGCCGTCGACACGATGCCGCAGGCCATCACGGCGGCACCCTCCGCCGGGGACCGACGCGCCCACCAGGCGCGGAAGGGGGACGGGCGGGAGGGGCGAGACATGCGCCGATGCTAGAAGAGCCGCCCCGTGACACCCCGCCGGGCAACGCGCGCCCGCCCACGATCACCCACGCAGGGGCACCGCCCGCGGACTCTGCTCGCCTGTCCGTCAGGCGGGGCGGACCACGCTGTGGATCGAGGACTCGCCGTCGTAGAAGATCGACTCCTCGCGCACGTAGGTGCCCGGCTTCGGCGCGTGGATCATCTTGCCGTTGCCGATGTAGAGGCCGACGTGGGTGACGTCGTCGTAGAAGAAGACGAGGTCACCGGGCTGTGCCTGGGACACCGGGACCGTCGTGCCGGCCTCGACCTGGTCGTAGGTGGTGCGCGGGAGGGTGACCCCGGCGGCCTTCCAGGCGGCCTGGGTCAGACCGGAGCAGTCGTAGGAGCCGGGTCCGGTCGCGCCCCACACGTACGGCTTGCCGATCTGGGAGCGGGCGAAGGCGATGGCCTTCTCCGCCTTGGTGGCGTACGAGGAGTCCGCGGCGGGGGGAGTGGTGGTGCCCGTGGAGGAGCCGGACGAGCCGCTCTCCTGCTGGGCCTCCTGCTGTGCCTGCTGCTGGGCCTTGCGCTGCTCCTCCTGCTGCCGGGCCAGCTCGGCGGCCTTGCGGGCGGCCTCCTCCTGCTTCTTCTTCTCGATCGCCGCGAGCCGCGCCTTCTCCTCGGCGGTCAGCTTCGACATCAGCTCGCGCGCGGCGGCCAGCTTCTTCTGGACCTTCGCCTTGGCGGCCTTGAGATCCTTCTGCGACTCGGTGAGCGTCCGGAGGCTCTCGGTGGCCTCCTTGCGCTTCTTCATCGTCGCGGACTGCTGCTCGACGTAGTCGTCGACCGCCTGCTTCTGCCGGCCGGTCATCCGGCTCATCAGATGCTTCTGGTCGAAGACCTCCTGCGGCGAGTCCGCGAGCAGGAAGGTGGCGGTGTTCGACACGCCCGCGCCGGTGCGGTACTGGGCGGCGGCGTAGGAACCGAGCTGCTCCCGCGCCTCGTTGAGCTTCTGGGTGCGCTGGGCGACGTCGTCGAGGAGGGAGTCGACGCGCTTGCGCTGCTTGGTGGTCTTCTCCTTGGCCGCGTTGTACTTCTCGGTCGCCGACTCCGCCTGGCGGTACAGGTCGCCGACCTTCTTCTCGACCTCTTCGAGGCTCGGTTTGTCGTCCGACGGGGCGGCGTCGGCGGTCTGGCCCAGCAGGGCCACGGAGGTGAGGGCGGCCGTGGCGAGGGCGGGGGTGCGTATGCCTGCCACGCGTGATCCGGGGGTGCGCGACTTGCGATGCGACGCCAAGGGAGGCGACTCCTTCCAATGGTCCGCCTACCGGGTTAGCTGTCGGGTTCGGGCGGGTGCTTGGAAGGGTTGCCCTACGGCTGCTCCGTGCGGGAGTGAGCCGATTCACCCCAGGTCTCGGTCGGGTCCCCGGCTCCGGGTGCCGCGGGCGGCAGTGCCGGACTCGGCGGAGGCCGTGCGGTCCGGCGAGGTTCGCCGGTGGGGGTCGTACGGCCCGTCGGCACCGTAGCCAACTGGTGTGGCCCCTGTGAAGGTTGGTGGGCGATATGCCCGATACATTTTCGTGACCTTCGTGTTCGAGTGACGCAGGGTGCCCGGCCGGTGCTCGACGGTGTCCGGGCCGGCGGCCGGGTCCGCGGGAGGGGGCGGGCCGCGAAGGGCGGGACGGGGGTGCGCCGGGATTCGGCGGATCGTCCGGGGCGGACCCGGGCTGTCGGTGGTGCGCCCTAGACTCGGAGAGCGATGAGCAGCCTCTTTGACGACAGCTTCCTGGCGAACCTCCAGGCCCGGCAAGGGCCCGTGGACGAGCCGCCGCCACCACCCGAGGACGATCACGTACCGGAGCCGCTCCCGGACGATCTGTTCGGCGGGCAGTTCGACGTGCCGCCGGAGCGCGAGGAGTACTACCGCGACGGCGCCCCCCGCCCGGTGACCGACTCCGCCGCCCTCCTGGAGGGGCTCAACGACAACCAGCGCGCCGCTGTCGTCCACTCCGGCTCACCCCTGCTCATCGTGGCCGGTGCGGGCTCCGGCAAGACCCGGGTGCTCACCCACCGCATCGCCTATCTGCTCGCCGAGCGCAACGTGCATCCGGGGCAGATCCTCGCGATCACCTTCACCAACAAGGCCGCGGGCGAGATGAAGGAGCGCGTGGAGCAGCTCGTCGGCCCGCGCGCCCACGCGATGTGGGTGATGACCTTCCACAGCGCCTGTGTGCGCATCCTGCGCCGCGAGTCGAAGAAGCTCGGCTTCACGTCGTCGTTCTCCATCTACGACGCCGCCGACTCCAAGCGGCTGATGGCGCTGGTCTGCCGCGACCTCGAGCTGGACCCCAAGCGCTACCCGCCGAAGTCCTTCAGCGCCAAGATCAGCAACCTGAAGAACGAGCTGATCGACGAGGAGGACTTCGCCGCCCAGGCCTCCGACGGCTTCGAGAAGACGCTCGCCCAGGCCTACGCCCTCTACCAGTCGCGGCTGCGCGAGGCCAACGCCCTCGACTTCGACGACCTGATCATGACGACGGTCCATCTGCTCCGCGCCTTCCCGGACGTCGCCGAGCACTACCGCCGCCGCTTCCGCCACGTCCTGGTCGACGAGTACCAGGACACCAACCACGCCCAGTACGCCCTGGTGCGCGAGCTGGTCGGCCCCACCGAACACCCGGTGGACGTGCCGCCCGAGGCCGAGATCCCGCCCGCCGAGCTGTGCGTGGTGGGCGACGCCGACCAGTCGATCTACGCCTTCCGCGGCGCGACGATCCGCAACATCCTCCAGTTCGAGGAGGACTACCCGGACGCCACGACCATCCTCCTGGAGCAGAACTACCGCTCCACCCAGACGATCCTCAACGCCGCCAACGCGGTCATCGAGCGCAACGAGTCCCGTCGCCCCAAGAACCTGTGGACCAACGCCGGAGCCGGCTGCCCGATCACCGGCTACGTCGCGGACACCGAGCACGACGAGGCCCAGTTCGTCGCCGACGAGATAGACCGCCTGGTCGACGCGGGCGAGGCCAAGGCCGGCGATGTCGCCGTCTTCTACCGCACCAACGCCCAGTCCCGTGTCTTCGAAGAGGTCTTCATCCGCGTCGGCCTGCCCTACAAGGTCGTCGGCGGCGTCCGCTTCTACGAGCGCAAGGAGGTCAGGGACGTCCTCGCCTACCTGCGGGTGCTCGCCAACCCCGAGGACTCGGTGCCGCTGCGCCGCATCCTCAACGTGCCCAAGCGGGGCATCGGCGAACGAGCGGAGGCGATGATCGACGCCCTGGCCCAGCGGGAGAAGATCAGCTTCCCGCAGGCGCTGAAGCGCGTCGACGAGGCGTACGGCATGGCCGCGCGCTCGGTCAACGCCGTCAAGCGGTTCAACACGCTGATGGAGGAGCTGCGCACCGTCGTCGAGTCCGGCGCCGGGCCGGCGACCGTTCTCGAGGCGGTGCTGGAACGCACCGGCTACCTGGCCGAGCTGCAGGCCTCCACCGACCCGCAGGACGAGACCCGCATCGAGAACCTCCAGGAACTCGCCGCTGTCGCCCTGGAGTTCGAGCAGGAGCGCGGCGAGGGGGAGGCCGGCACGCTGGCCGACTTCCTGGAGCAGGTCGCGCTGGTCGCCGACTCCGACCAGATCCCCGAGGAGGACGAGGAGGGCTCCGGCGTCATCACGCTGATGACCCTGCACACCGCCAAGGGCCTGGAGTTCCCGGTCGTGTTCCTCACCGGCATGGAGGACGGCGTCTTCCCGCACATGCGCGCCCTCGGCGACACCAAGGAGCTGGAGGAGGAGCGGCGCCTGGCGTACGTCGGCATCACGCGTGCCCGTGAGCGGCTCTACCTGACCAGGTCGACGCTGCGCAGCGCCTGGGGGCAGCCCTCCTACAACCCGCCGTCGCGGTTCCTGGAGGAGATCCCGGCCGCGTACGTCGAGTGGAAGCGGACGGGCGCGAGCACGCCGAAGGCGTCCGGTGCGGTCTCCGGGGTGGCGGCGTCGCTGTCGTCGTCCCGTTCCCGCTCCTCGGCCTCGGGCGCCTCGGGCTTCGCCACCCGCCGCACCGCGGACCGGCCGGTGGTGTCGCTGGCGGTCGGGGACCGGGTGACGCACGATCAGTTCGGCCTGGGCACCGTGGTCGCGGTGAAGGGCACGGGCGCGAACGCCGAGGCGACCATCGACTTCGGCGACGCCAAGCCCAAGCGGCTGCTGCTGCGGTACGCGCCGGTGGAGAAGCTGTAGCCGGCGGTCAGGCCACGTCCGTGACGTGAGGAGGGGCTCCGGCCCGGACGCGGGGGCCTCTTCGGGCGGGTGCGGCCGGGTCGGCCCGGGTCCGAGCCGGCGTGGCGGGGACGGCCCGGCATGGGCGAGCGCGGTCGGGGCGGCTCGGGGCCGGGCGAGTCAGGTCCGGGCGGCTCGGGTTCCGGCGGGCGCGATCAGGTCGGCTCGATGCCGTGGCTGCGGAACCAGGCGAGCGGGTCGATGGCCGAACCGCCGCCCGGCCGGACCTCGAAGTGCAGATGCGGGCCGGTGGAGTTGCCCGAGTTGCCGGAGTAGGCGATGGGATCGCCGGCCTTCACCGTCGTGCCCGAGGGCACCCGGTACGTGGAGAGGTGGCAGTACCAGGTCTCCGTACCGTCCTTGGCCGTCACGATCATCATGTTGCCGTAGGCGGGGTTGTACTGGGTGCGGACCGTGCCGTCGGTCGCCGCCATCACCGTGGTGCCGTAGGAGACCGGGAAGTCGATGCCGGTGTGCACGGACATCCAGTTGATGCCGGACTGGCCGTAGTAGGCGCTCAGTCCGTGCTGGGCGACCGGGAGCGCGAACTTGGGGCGGAGCCGCTCCTTGCGGGCCGCCTCCTCGGCCGCTCGCTTGCGCTCGGCCTCCTGCTGCGCCTTGAGGTCGATGCGTTCCTGGGTGCGGCTGGCCCGGTCGGCGAAGTCGTCGGCGCCGGCGGCGAGGCTCTCCAGCTGGGTGTCCAGCTTGACGTTGGCGGCGGACGGTTTCACCGGCTGCGCGTCGGCCGCGGTGGTCTTGGTCTCCTGGCCGCCGTCGTCGGTGAGGTCGCCCACGGAGGCCGCGGCGATCCCGGCGACGCCCATCACGCAGGCCGACGGCACGGCCACCGTGAGCAGCGCGGAGCGTTTGGCGGGGGGCCGGCGGCGGGAGCGGGCGGCGGCACGTCCGGCCGGGCGGGGCGCTGAGGCGGGGGTGAACTCCTCCTGCCCCTCGAGCAGGGGCACCCGGGGCAGTTCACCGGTGTCGCCCGACCGCGCGGTGGTCTCGGTGTCGTCGTGGCTCCCGGACTCCCCGGTCGCCCCGGCCCCGTCGGGGTGGCCCGCCTGGTCGAAGGCGGAGGTGGCCTGCGCATCGCCCGCCTCGGGCTGCTGCGCGTAGGCCTCCGGTGTCGCGGGGGAGGTGCTCTGCTCGCCGTTCCACCGGGTGGCGTCGTAGGCGCCGGTGTCGAAGGCCTGGGTGCCCCACTCCCAGTGCTGGGTGTGCACCCCGGTGCCGTCGGACGGGTCGGGCTGGAGCCAGGCGGCGGCGTCCCACTGGCCGCTGGCCTCGGGCGCGGTGCCCTGCGTGGGGATCAGGGGGATCTGCTGCTCGCCGTTCCACTGGGTGGCGTCGTAGAAGCCGCTGTCGTAGGCGGGGTAGTGCTGGGCCGCGTAGGCGTCGTAGTGGCCGGTCGCGTCCACGCCTGCGGTCCACTGCCCGGTGGTGTACGAGCCCGAGTCGTGACCGCTGCCGGGGAGGTCGCCGAAGAGGGGGTCGGTGGCGAAGCTCGTACCCGAGCCGGTACCGAAGCCGGTGGCGGCAAAACCATTGGCGTCATGGCCGCCGTACGTGGTGAAGTCCCCGTACGGGGCTTCCTGGGCGCCGTACGACGCATAGTGCGCCGAGGCGGCATCGGAAGCCGGATCGGGGGCCATGGTCCCCGACGGGTGACGGTCGTTCACCAACTTCTCTTTCGCCTCGACAACAGGGGCTGCCAGAGCAGTGCGGCGACTGTACCCGGCGGTACGCGGGCACGACAATCTTCCGCAGGTTTCACGCCCGCAGGAAACGGGCATTCGGCTCGGTTTTGGTCGAGTGCGGGTTCTATGTTCGACCCATGTTCGAAACCAGTGGTGCGCGGCGGCCCGAACTTCGCTGTGTCGGACGGATGTTGTTCGGGTGAACGGTGTGTGGACGCGCCGGCGGTGTCCGGCCGAGGGGCCCGGGCGTGTCGCCGGACGCGACCGGTACGGCCGGTACAACCGGTGCGGCCGGTCCGATGCCCGGGCTGGTGCGGCCGGGTGACCGTCAGGCGACGGTGAGGCCGCCCGCGTGGCCGGAGGCCGGCTCTCCGGGGTGGGCCGTGTCCAGGGCCTGCCGTATCGCGGTCGCCACCGCCGGGTGCACGGGCAGGGCGAGATGACCCACGCCGCTCACCCGGATGTTCTCCGCGATCAGGTCCGGATGGTCGATGCAGGCCGCCTCCAGCGGGTCCATGATGTGGTCGAGGTCGCTCCAGAAGGCGTAGAAGCGGGTGCGGCAGCCGGGGGCGGGCAGGCGCAGTTCCCCGAGGACCGGCGAGCCCGGGCGCATCTGGCGCACGATGGGGTGCGCGTTGGCCAGGGGCGCCACGCGGGTGCCGGCGTGCGGGGTGCCGAGGGTGACCACCGTCCGTACCCGGGAGTCACCGCCGAGCCGCTGCACGTAGTACCGCGCTATCAGGCCGCCCAGACTGTGCCCGACCACGTCGACCTGGCTGTGGCCCGTGCGCTCGCACACCTCCTCTATGTGCCGGCCGAGCAGCTCGGCCGCACTGCGGATGTCGCAGGTGAGCGGCGAATAGTTCAGCGACTCGACCTGCTGCCTGCCGTGCTGCGCCAGGCTGCGGCGCAGCAGCACGAACACGGAGCGGTTGTCGATGAAGCCGTGCAGCAGCACCACCGGTGGCTTGGCCTCGGTCGGCAGCTGGGCGGCGCCGCCCCCTTCGGGGAGGGCGGGGGCCGGGGTGCGGCGCTCCTGGATGATCCCGGCGGGATAGAGCAGCAGATGGCCCGCGAGGATCGCGAGCTCGAGGGCGGTGGCCTTCAGCAGTGCCAGGGAGAGCCCGGCCAGGCGACTCGGCAGCAGACGCCGGCAGAGCGGGAGAAGGGGAAGAGCTGCCTGGGTGACCTTCATGGGCCGACCTCCTGTCGGCACGCGAAGGACAGCCCTGTCCCCCGTGTGCCCTCATGGGAAATCGCGGCGAAAGCGGTCGCCGGCGCTCGCGTACGGCGCGCGGACCGAGCGCGGCGGTACGGCGACCTCGTCGCGGATCCCTTATGCGCATGTTCCCACTGATGCCCCTGTGCCGCACGGGCACGCGGGGCGCGGACCGGACGAACCTCGGGCGGCTCGGCGGGGAACGCTGCGCGGCGAACGTGTCCCACCGTGTGATTTCCCCCTCGGTCTGCACCGCGAAACTGCCGGTTGCGCGATGCTGGAGATAACGTTCGTTCACTTCCCCGGCCGGCTCGGACCGGGGACTCCGGACGTGCGCGATGTGTACGCCTTGACCGATGTGTGCGGTACTTGTCGGTACGGATGGATGTAGTCGCTTCATGGAGGCAGTGATGGGTGTGGCAGCCGGTCCGATCCGCGTGGTGGTGGCCAAGCCGGGGCTCGACGGCCACGATCG
>Ga0207873_1000569_pt1 | contig 39758 bp, 43 predicted proteins | sample BGWIniCompost_FD_187373 | JGI IMG/M metagenome (GOLD analysis project Ga0207873, IMG submission 187373) | Cellulose adapted compost microbial communities from Newby Island Compost Facility, Milpitas, CA, USA - BGW Initial Compost (SPAdes)... ... | reverse complement strand
CATGCCGAGCATCGAGCCGATACCGTCGCCATCCGGGCCGATGTGGCAGGCCATGGCGATCTTCGAGGCCGCCTCGATGGCGGCGGCCGCAGCGGCGAGCTTCTTGCGATCCACTACTCCTCCTCCGGCGTGGGCTCATCGGTGGCGATCCGCCGGAGGATGCTGTCGATCCGGTCGCCGTGGACGACACCCGTGTCGAGGGCGAACTCGAGATGTGGCGTGTATTTCATGCGCACCTGGCGCGCCACTGCCCCCTGCAGCCGAGGTGCCGCCTTGTTGAGAGCGGCCACCGCCTCCTCACCGCGGTCGAGATCGAGTGTGGAGATGTAGACGATCGCCCGGCGCAGGTCGGGGCTCGTCTCGACACCGGTCACCGACACCAGCTCGACCCGCGGGTCGGTGAGGCGCTCGATCTCATCGGCCAGCACCTCCCGGAGGACGGAGTTCACTTTTCGCATCCGCGGCGTCGGCATCAGGGCTCCTCCAGGTAGGAGACGGCGACTTCGAGCAGCTCGATGTCCACCTGATCGTCAAAGTAGCGCCGGACGCGTTCGATCAGGGAGTCCAATTGGGCGGCGTCGGGGGCGACTATCGCCACCCCGAGCGAGGCGCGCTGCCAAAAGTCGTGGTTGTCGACTTCGGCGATGCTCAGCGAAGCCAGCTTCCGCAGCCGCTCGATGTGAGGGCGCAGCACCGCCCTCTTGCTCTTCAGCGACTGCGCCGCCGGTATGTGCAGCTCGAGGCGGACGGCGCAACTGTGCATCTGCCGGTGTGGGGCTCGGTTGTCAGGTGCGGGCGATCTCTCGGATCTCGTAGACCTCGATCAGGTCGCCCTCTTTGATGTCGTTGTAGTTCGCCAGGCCGATACCGCATTCGAAGCCCTGGGCCACCTCGCGCACGTCGTCCTTGAACCGCTTGAGCGAGTCGACCGTGCCGTCGTAGATGACCACTCCGGCTCGCAGGAGGCGGGCCTTCGCCCCGCGCTGCACCACACCTTCGGTGACGTAGCAACCGGCGACGGTGCCGACCCGGGGAACCCGGAAGACGGCCCGGACCTCGGCCGTGCCCAGCACGACTTCCTGCTCCTCGGGGGCGAGCTGGCCGACCAAGAGCTGCTCGATCTCGTCGAGGAGCTCGTAGATCACGCCGTACGTGCGGATCTCGATACCGAGACGCTCGGCGGCCTTGCGGGCGCCGGGCTCGGGGCGGACATTGAAGCCCACGATGACCGATTCGGTGACGTCGGCGAGGTTGACGTCGTTTTCGTTGATGCCGCCGACGGCGCCGTGGACGATCTCGATCTTCCCACCTTCGCGGGTGATCTTGCCGATCGACTCACGCAGGGCTTCGAGCGACCCCTGGGCGTCGGCCTTGACGATGACCCGGAGCGTGGCGTCTTCAGATCGGAGCTGTTCGAGCAGGCTCTCCAACCGCTCCCGGGCGGTCGGGATCGTCTGTTGCTCCTCGCGGATCGCCTCCATGCGCCCCTCGGCGATGGCCCGAGCTTCCTTTTCGTTCTTGACCACCTCGAAGAAGTCGCCGGCGGCGGGCACGTCCTCCCACCCCATGATCTGCACCGGGGTGGACGGGCCGGCCTCTTTGAGGCGGGCACCGGTGTCGTCGGTCATCGCCCTCACGCGGCCGGCCACCGGTCCGGCCACGAAAGCATCGCCTTGCTTGAGAGTGCCCCGCTGAACGATCACGGACGCCACCGGACCTCGGCCCCGCTCCAGCTGCGCCTCGACCACGACACCCGAGGCAGGTGCCTTGGGGTTGGCGCGGTAGTCCTCGAGCTGCGCGACCAGGTCGATGATCTCGAGGAGATCCTGGACACCCTCGCCGCTGAGGGCGCTCACCTCGACGCTGGGGATGTCGCCACCGAGTTCCTCGGTGATGACGCCCTGCTCGGCGAGCTCGGCGCGCACCCGCATCGGATCGGCGCCCGGTGCATCCATCTTGTTGATGGCGACGACCATGCGGACCCCGGCGGCCTTCGAATGGCTGATGGCCTCGATCGTCTGCGGCATCACGCCGTCGTCGGCGGCTACGACCAGAACGACGATGTCGGTGATGTTGGCGCCCCGGGCACGGAGGGCGGTGAACGCCTCGTGACCGGGGGTGTCGATGAACGTGATCTTGCGTCCGTCCACCTCGACCTGATAGGCACCGATGTGCTGGGTGATGCCGCCTTCCTCACCGGCGGCCACGTTGGACTTGCGAATCCGGTCGAGGAGCGTTGTCTTGCCGTGGTCGACGTGACCCATGACGGCGACGACCGGCGGCCGCGGCTTCAGGTCCTCCTCGGCGTCCTCGAAGGTGGGACGCTCGGCGACAGCCGGGGCCGGAGCCTCCTCTTCGGGAGCGGCGGAAGGCTGGCGGACGTCGACTATGACGCCGAAGCTCTCGGCCACTTCCTCCATCAGGTCATCGGGCATCACGGCCGTCGCCCCGACGGGACGACCCCGCGTGAGCAAGGCGCGCACGACTTCCGAGGCGGGCTGGCCGATGGCGGACGCGAACTCCTCCACCGACATGCCCACTTCCACCTCGGCGATCTGGACATCCTCGTCCGCGACCTCAGGCTCGGCGGCTGGCTCGGCTTCGGCCTCCGCTACCTCGGGCTCGTCTGCCTCAGGCTCGGCGGCCTCGGACTCCGGTTCGGGTTCGACAGCAGCCTCGTCGGCGGGCGCCTCCTCCTCTTCGGTCTCGGTCGAACCGCTCCCCCCGTCGGCGAGGGCGAGCGTGACCAACTCCACCTCGGCCTCGTCGAGGCCGGAGGAAGCGGTCTTCACCTCCAAGCCCAATTCGATTGCCTGCTCGAGGACCTCTTTGGAATCGACCCCCAGATCGCGCGCTAGCTCGTATACCCGTGTCTTCGCCACTCTCTCTCCAACTCAGTTTTCTTCTTCGCCAGCCTCGGCATCTTCTTCGTCTTCGGCGACGGCTTCGCCGGCTCCCTCGGAAATCTCTCCACCCGCATCCTCGGCTTCTTCGGAGGAGGGCGGCTCATCACCGGCGAGGTCGGCTGCGGCCTCTCCATCCGCTGGTGTCTCGGCGGCCGCAGCCTCCTCGACGGAGGCGGCCTCGGGCTCCGTGGCTTCTACGTCCTCCTCGCCCTCCCGGTCCGACCGGATGTCGATCTTGTAACCGGTGAGGCGGGCCGCCAACCGGGCGTTCTGGCCTTCCTTTCCGATGGCGAGCGACAGCTGGTGCTCGCTCACGATCACCGTAGCGGTCTTCGTCTCCTCATCGATATGGACTTCACGCACCCGGGCCGGGCCCAATGCCTCGGCGATGAACTCGGCGGGGTTCTCGCGCCACTGGACCACGTCGACCTTCTCACCCCGCAGCTCATTCACCACCTGGCGGACGCGCGAGCCTCGGGCCCCGACAGCCGCCCCCTTGGCGTCGACGTTGGGGTCGTGGGAGACGACTGCGATCTTGGTCCGGTGACCCGGCTCCCGGGCGATGGCCACGATCTCGATGGTGCCGTCGGCGAGCTCGGGCACCTCGAGCTCCAGCAGGCGCCGGACCAGGTCCGGGTGGCTGCGAGACACGACGATCTGCGGCCCCTTGGCGTCGCCTCGCACCTCGATGATCAGAGCCTTCACCCGGTTGCCGCGCTGCAGGCGCTCGTAGGGAATGCGTTCAGAAGCAGGCATGATCGCCTCGGCATCGCCCAGGTCGAGGATGGCGAAGCGGTTGTCGATCTGCTGGACGATGCCCGTGACCAAGTCCCCTTCCCGACCTTCGTAGAGGTCGAAGACCTGCTCGCGCTTCACCTCCCGCAGGCGCTGCTGGATCACCTGCTTGGCGGTCTGGGCGGCTATCCGGCCGAAGTCCTCGGGGGTGTCCTCCCACTCGGCGATGACGTTGCCTTCCTCGTCGAGCTCCTGGGCGTATACGACGATGTCGCCCGACTCCGGGTCGATCGTCACGCGGGCCTCTTCGGCCGCTCCAGGCGACCGCTTGTACGCGGACACGAGGGCATTCGCCAGGGCATCGAGGATCGCCTCGACAGGCACGCCGCGCTCACGCTCCAGCAACTCGAGAGCGTCCATCACCTGTGCGTCCATCTGCATCGTCGTTCTCCTCATTTCCCCGGCTTGGGAGCGGGCTCCCACCGGAAAATCGTCCGCGCCGAAATCACTTCTCCATATGGATAGCGGAAAGCCGTGCCGTCGACGTCGACGGTGACCGCTTCGGCGTCCGCAGCCACCAGTGTCCCACGATGAGTTCGGACCTGGCCGTCTTCGTCACGCGCCTTGAGCACCACCTCGCGTCCGACCGATTTCTCGAAATGACGGGGTCGCTTCAAGGCCCGCTCGAGTCCGGGAGATGTGACCTCCAACTGGTAGGGCCCCTCGAGGTCCGATTCGGCGTCGTAGAGCCGGGACAGGCCCCGGGAAACCTCGGCTATCCGGTCGAGGTCGAGGCCTTCTCCGTCGATCGTGACCTTCAAGGTGCGACCGCGCCCGCGCCCGACCAACTCGAGGTCGTCGAGCTCCAGCCGCTCCGCGGCCAGGTAGTCGTGGGTGAGTTCCCACAGTTCGGTCTCTACACTCATCCTTCGTCGTTTCTTCGCAGGCACGGTCGCACCGGTATCCACAGCAATAAGGTGGGCCAGACGCCCACCTCATGCGAGAAGACCGGTTTCAGTTGGCAGGCACCGATTATATCGGTGGGCCGGGCCGACGCGGAACGGATCTGAGTCGATTCAGGGCCGGTTTCGGGCCGCGAATTCCGCCATGAAGGAAACCAAGGCCTCGACCGATGGCATCTCGGTGGCGGCATAGATCGAAGCCCGGATCCCTCCGACGCTGCGGTGGCCCTTGAGCCCCACCAGACCGCGTTCGTTGGCCTCGGCTACGAATTTCGCCTCCAGTTCCTCCGTGGGGAGTCGCCAGACGACGTTCGTATGGGAGCGAACGGCCGGGTCCACCGGCGAGCGATAGAAGCCGTCCGAGGCGGCGATGGCGTCGTAGACCAGGGAAGATTTCTCCTCCGACCGCTTCTGGAGGCCTTCCACCCCGCCGCGCTCCTCGAGATGGCGCAGGACCTTGCCCATCAGGTACACCTGGAACATCGGAGGGGTGTTGGCGAGGGAATCGCCTTCGACGTGGGTCGAGTAGCGGAGGTATGAGCCGAGGTGGGAACGATCCGCCACCGCCGACTTGCGGATGAACACGAGGGCCATGCCGGCGGGCGCGAGGTTCTTCTGCACTCCCCCGTAGACGACGTCGTAGAGCCGCCAGTCGATCGGACGGGCCAGGTAGTCCGAGGACATATCGGCCACCAGAGGCACCCCCAGGTCGGGGAAGTCCACCATACGGATTCCCCCGATCGTCTCGTTCGAAGTGACATGGAGGTAGCGGGTGCCGGGGCGGACCTCGATTTCGTCCGGTGCGGGCATCGTCGTGTAGCCGCTCGCTTCGCCGCTCCAGGCCGAATACCCACCCAGCATCTTGGCGTCCGAGAGAGCCTTCCTGCCCCACGAGCCGGACTCCACATAGCCGGCTGCCTCCCCCTCCGAGAGCAGGTTGAGGGGCACCATCGAGAACTGGAGCGTCGCCCCTCCCTGGAGGAAGAGGATCTCGAAGTCGTCAGGCGCCCCCGAAACCCTCCGCGCCCGCTCCTTCGCCTCGGAATGGATCGCCTCGTAGTCGGCGGACCGATGGCTCATCTCGATCACGGTCATCCCGGTCTCGCCGTACTCGGGGAATTCGTCGCGCACCTCCTCGAGGACCTCGAGGGGAAGAGCGCAGGGGCCGGCTCCGAAGTTGTGGACGCGCATGGTGACATGGTGCCACATCGGCCGGTCCGGAAAGGCAGCCCTACGCTGGGTCCGATGACCGTCGTGAAACGTGCCGTGATCGCCGTGGAGGGCGCCCGAGCAGCGGCGCGCCACGACGACCTCGCCGAAGAAGGCCCGCTCGAGATCAGGATGGCGAGCACTCCGCTAGCCGTGTTGATGCGCACTCCCGGCGCCGACGCCGACCTCGCCCTCGGGTTCGCCCTGACCGAAGGAATCGTCCTGTCTCCTGACGAGATCACGGACGTGGAGCCCGTGGGCGATGGCGACCGAGTCGAGTTGCGGCTCGCCACCGGGGTGACCGTCGATCCCGAGCGGTTCCGGCGCTCCGCCTACGTCTCTTCGTCGTGCGGCGTGTGCGGCAAGGCCTCCATCGACGCCGTCCGGGTCGCGGGCCGCCGGCCGCCCGAGGGCCCGGCCCTCGAATCCTGGATGCCACCGCGATGGATGACGGCACTCGAAGGGTCTCAACCCGGTTTCGCCCGCTCGGGCGGCCTCCACGCCGCCGTCGTGTGCCTCCCCGACGGGACGGTGTTGACGGCTGCCGAGGATGTCGGCCGCCACAACGCCGTCGACAAGGCAATCGGCGCTCTGGCCCGCACCCGGTGGCCGTTCGGGGACGTCGTGCTGGCGGTCTCGGGCCGGATTTCGTTCGAGATAACCCAAAAGGCCGCCGTCGTCGGCATCCCGGTCGTGGCCGGGGTGTCGGCGGCGTCTTCGCTCGCCGCCGAGTTGGGCGACGAGCTCGGCCTCACGGTGATCGGGTTCACGCGCGGCGACAGGTTCGTCGTCTACGCCGGGGCCGACAGGTTCGCCGGTCTGGACTGATCAGCGCGCCGCTTCGACGGCCGCGGTCACTGTGGGAACCACCTCTTCCAGGGGGACTTCCCGCGTCTCCATCGTCGCCCGCTCCGTCACCTCGACGACGCCGGTTTCGATCCCCCGTGGCCCGACTGTGACTCGCCACGGGATACCGATCAGTTCGGCGTCGGCGAACTTCACACCCGGGCGCTCCAATCGGTCGTCGAGCAAGGTCTCGACTCCTGCCTCGGTGAATCGGCGATACAGGTCCTCGCCGGCGGAAGCAGCAGCCCGCTCATCGGCTCGCAGCACCGTGATCACTACCTCGTAGGGGGCGACGCTCACGGGCCAGATGATCCCCCGCTCGTCGTGGTGGGTCTCGACGACTGCCGCCATGTTCCGCTCGACGCCGATCCCATAGGAACCCATGACGATGGGATGGGACTTGCCCTCTTCGTCGAGGACGTTGGCCTCGAAGGCGATCGAATACTTGGTTCCGAGCTTGAAGATGTGGCCGACTTCGATGCCTCGCCACATGTCCAGTGGCGAACCGCAGTTGACGCAGGGCTCCCCGGCGGACACGGCCCGCAGGTCGGCCCACTGGAACTCCCCGAAGTCGCGCTCGGGATCGACACCCGTGAGGTGCCAGTCGTCCTCGTTGGCGCCGGTGACCATGTTGTAGCGGCCGCGCAAGGCCTCGTCGACGTAGATCGGGATCCCGCTGACGCCCACTGCGCCGAGGCTCCCGGGAAGGGCACCCAGGGCTTCTCGGACTTCCTCCGGTTGGGCTGGGCGGGCTTCAGCGCCGCCGGCGGCATCCAGCAGCTTCTGCTCCTGGAGGTCGTGGTCGCCACGGACGACGGCCAGCGTCAGCTTCCCGTCGATGACGTAGACCAGCGTCTTGAGCTGACGCTCGGGGTCGGCGACGCCCGGGTGGGCTTCGGCGAGGGCGGCGATGGTGCGTATCCCCGGCGTGGCGAGACGCTCGACGGCCTTTGCCTTGTCACCGTCGTCTACCTCCGGGACGCGGGCCACTGCTTTCTCCAGGTTGGCCGAATAGTCGCAGTTGGGGCAGGTGACGACCCAGTCCTCGCCCGAGTCGCTCCGAACCATGAACTCGACTGACTCGGAGCCGCCCATCGCTCCCGAGGAGGCTTCCACCGGCACGGCGTCGAGGCCAAGGCGGGCGAAGATCTCGATGTACGCCTGACGGTGCTTCTGGAAACCGACGTCGAGGCCGGCGGCGTCGATGTCGAGCGTGTAGGAGTCCTTCATGGTGAACTCCCGCACCCGCAGCAATCCTGCCTTGGGGCGGGGCTCGTCGCGGTACTTGGTGTGGATCTGGTACCAGATCTGAGGCAGCTGGCGATACGACGTCAGCTCCGAGGCGTGGATGGCGAAGAGCTCCTCTTCCGTCATCCCCATCACGTTCTCGACGCCCCTTCGGTCGACCATCTTGAAGAGGTTGTCGCCCATCAGTTCGTAGCGGCCCGACTTCCTCCAGATCTCGGCGGGGTGGAGCGTGGGCAGCACCACCTCCTGAGCGCCGATGCGGTCCATCTCCTGACGGATGATGTCGATGATCTTGAGACGGGTGCGTTGCCCCAGCGGCAGCATCGAGTAGTGGCCGGCCGAAACCTGGCGGATAAAGCCGGCGCGGACGAGGAGCCGGTGGCTGATCGCCTCGGCACCGGCGGGGTCGTCACGAAGGGTGGGGATGAACGCTTGCGACCAACGCATTGGGAGCAGGTTAACGAGCGGGGAGAAACCCCTACTCAGCTATTTGGGCGACCCGAGCCCGACGCTCCGCCGTGCGATTGGCGTCACCCTGGATCTCCACCAGTTGTTTCTTGGTCTCCTGGGCGAGGGCGGCGGCGCCGGCATCGGCGGCGGCGAGGCGAGCCTCCACTCCTTCGGCGGCCAGCTTCCTGGCTTCGTCGAGGAGGGCATCGACCATCTCCTCCTCCGGCACGACCCGCACCACCTGCCCTTTGATGAAGAGGTGCCCTTTCCCACGCCCGGCGGCGATGCCGATGTCCGCTTCCCGGGCCTCACCGGGCCCGTTGACGACACAGCCCATCACCGCCACCTGGATGGGAAGGCCCTCGGCTTCGAGCGCCTTCTGCGCTTGTGTGGCGACGTCGATCACGTCGACCTCAGCCCTGCCGCAGGACGGGCAGGCGATCAGGTCGAGCCCGGTCCGTTCCCGCAGGCCGAGGTACTCGAGCAACTGGCGGCCGGCCTTGGCTTCCTCGACCGGGTCGGCGGTGAGTGAGAACCGGATGGTGTCGCCGATTCCCTCCATGAGGAGAGTTCCGATGCCGGCCACGGACTTGATGATGCCCCCCGGAGGCGGCCCGGCCTCCGTCACTCCTAGATGCAGGGGATACTCGACCGTCTCCGACAGCAGTCGATAGGCGGCGACCATCGATGGCACGTCGGAGTGCTTCACGGAGATCTTGATGTCGGTGAAGTCGACCTCTTCGAGGTAGCGGATCTCCTTCAGGGCCGACTCGACCAGCGCCTCAGGGCGTGGTCCCCCGTACTTCTCCAACAGGTCCTTGTCGAGTGACCCGGCGTTGACGCCGACGCGGATGGGAAGCCCGCGGTCTTTGGCCTCCCGGGCCACGGTCTTGATGTGGTCCTCGTTGCGGATGTTCCCGGGGTTGAGACGCAGGCCCTGGACTCCTGCCTCCATCGCCGCCAGCGCGAGGCGATATTGGAAATGGATGTCGGCCACGATGGGCACGGGTGAGCGGGGAACGATCTCGGCGAGGCCCTGGGCGGCCTCCACGTCGTTGCAGGTGATACGGACGATGTCGGCGCCGGCACCGCGCAGCGCATAGACCTGGGCGAGGGTGCCTTCGACGTCGGCCGTCTTCGTCGTGGTCATCGACTGGACGGAGACCGGGGCCCCTCCGCCGACCGCGACATTGCCCACGCGGATCTGGCGGGTTTCCTTACGGGGGATCACGACCTCATGGTAGGAACCATCACCCCGAACAGGAAGACGTGATCAGAGCCGAATGGGGTCGATGATGTCCAGGATGATGGCGGCCAAGCCCAGGAAGGTGAACAACACGATCACCGCCACGGCCACCGGCACCAGCTTGCGGACGTCCGGTTCCCGCCCGGTGATCTTCTGCCACAGGGCCACGGCGAAGTGGCCACCGTCGAGAGGCAGGAGGGGGATGACGTTGAAGGTGGCGAGGATCACGTTGATCGACGCCAGCATCGCCACGTAGTTGGCCACGCCCAGAGTGCCGACCTGTGAGCCGACGTTGACGATCCCGATGGGGCTCACGGGCCGGATCTCTTCGGGAACGTCGGTCTGGCCGATGAACACGCCGGCGAGCCTCATCAACGACTCGGGGCGGATCAGCTCGCCCATCACCTGGAAGGTGAGTTGCACGTTTCGCCAGACCTCCTGACCGGCGAGGGAAGCGCCTTCCCCGACCCCGACGGGACGTTCCCGGATCGCAGCTTCCACGCCCAGGAAACCGACCTCACCCGAGTCCGTCTCGAACGACCCGAGCGTGACCGGCACGTCGACGTACTCCTCGCCACGTTGGATGGTGAGGATCACGTCCTCGCCCGGCCGCCCGGACAGCTCCTCCTGGATGTCCGTCCAGGAGGAGTAGGCCGTCCCGTCGATGGCGACGATCCTGTCACCGATGCGGATGTCGGCGTTCGATGCCGCCGTGGGCACGCCGTCGCGGGTTTCGACGATGTCGGCGACCATCGGCACCGGCTCGTGGATGCCGGCGGCCATGGCAACGCCGAAGAACATGATGAAGGCCATGACGAAGTTCATGCCGACGCCGGCGAGAACGACGACGGACTTCTTCCAGAACGGCTTCTCCCGGTAGGTGCGGCCGACGTCTTCGGGGGCGACCTCCTCGAAGGGGTTCATCCCGATGATGCGGACATAGCCGCCGGCAGGGATCGCCTTGATGCCGTATTCGGTTTCCCCTCGCCGGAACGACCACAGCTTGGGCCCGAAGCCCAGGAAGAACTCGGTGGCCTTCATGCCTGTCGCCTTGGCGGCGAGGAAATGCCCGGCCTCGTGCGCCATCACGAACAAGGCGATGGCCAGGACTGCGATGAGGCCTCCGATCATGGGCACAACCTACTCACGAGGACGATCTAGCGGAAGCTATCAGTTCCGAGGCTATCGCCCGGGCTTCGGCGTCGGCAGCGAGGACCTGTTCGACCGAAGACAACTCTCGTTCCCATCCCGCCCGCTCCAGTGTCGCCTCCACGATCTCGACGATACCCAGGAACCCGAGTTTTCCGGCGAGGAACGCCTCGACGGCCATTTCGTCCGCAGCGTTGAGGACGCAGGGGGCGGTGCCGCCGCGCCGGGCGGCCTCGTAGGCGAGGTCGACAGCGGGAAATGTCTCCCGGTCGACCTCTTCGAATTCGAGGGTTCGGCCAACGAAGGAAAACGGCTCGCCGAGACCGCTCACCCGCTCCGGGTAGGTGAGGGCGTATTGGATCGGGATGCGCATGTCGGGATGGCCGAGGTGGGCTTTGATGCCCCCGTCGACGAAATGGACCGCCGAGTGCACGATCGACTGCGGGTGGACCACCACGTCGATCCGATCGAGATCGAAGCCGAAGAGGTGGTGGGCCTCGATGACCTCGAGCCCTTTGTTCATGAGCGTCGCCGAGTCGATCGTGATTCGTCCCCCCATCTTCCAGGTCGGGTGGGCCAGAGCCTCCTCCACTGTGACCGAGACGAGGTCGGCCCGGGCCCGGCCCCGGAACGGCCCGCCGGAGGCGGTGAGGATGAGTCGCAACACCGAGCTCGGGTCCTCGCCCTCCAGGCACTGGTGGAGCGCCGAGTGCTCCGAGTCGACGGGGATCAGCTCGCCGTTGCCGGCGGCCAGGGCGTCCATCACGAGCGGCCCCCCGGCCACCAGGCTCTCCTTGTTGGCCAGCGCCACCCGGTTGCCCGCCTCGAGGCCGGCGATGGTCGCCCTGAGGCCCGCTGCCCCCACGATCCCGTTCACCACGATGCGGCCCGGCCGCGAAGCCATCTCGGCGACCGCCTCTCGACCGAAGCGGACCGGGTTGTCGATGCGGGAAGCGAAATCTCGGGCTACCTCGTCGTCGCCGGTGGCCACCACGACCTCGGCACCGGGATGGCGCTGCGCCAGTTCAGCGAGTTCGGGGCTGGGACGGTTGGCGGCCAGCCCGTCGACGGTGAAGCCGAGATGGGCGATCACGTCCAGCGCCTGGCGTCCGATCGACCCCGTGGCGCCGAGCACCACGACCTGGCTCATCTCACAGCAGGCCGCGGATCAGGAAGAAGAGGTGAGCGGCAGGCACGGCGAAGAGGAAGCTGTCGATCCTGTCCAGCATCCCGCCGTGTCCGGGGAGGACCGAGCCCATGTCCTTGACCCCGAGGGACCGCTTGACCATCGACTCCGCCAGATCGCCGAGCGGGCCGATGACCGAGACGATCCCGCCCAAGACGAGCGAACCCGTGAATCCGATCGCCTCGTACGGGGGCAGCGTCGAGAGCACGGCGGCGGTGATGACGCCGAAGATGACTCCACCGATGAAGCCCTCGACGGTCTTGTTGGGCGACAGGGTCGGGGCGAGGGGCCGGGTGCCGAACCCGCGGCCGACGAAGTACGAGCCGATGTCGACCATGGCGGTGATCAGACCGACCATGATCACGTAGGCGACCGGGTGGTCGGAGTGGCCGAAGGGCACGATGAACGCCAGGAGCCCGACCCACGCCATGCCGAACACCGTGATGGAGGCGTTCTCCAGCGGATAGCGCCGATTGACGAGCGAATACACCAGCACCACCAGCACCGTGGCGACGACCGTCACGCCGGCGATGGCGAAGATGCTCGACATGTGGGTGAGGACCGGCATGGCGATGATGCCGAGCAGGCCGACGAGCGCCAGCGGTGCATACCCGACGCGGCGCACGGTGGCGTAGAACTCGCCCAGCGAGAGCAGCATGACGATCGTGAGGAACGAGGTGAACCACCAACCGCCGAGGTACAGGCTGCCGACCAGGAGGCCTACGAGACCGACCGCGGTGAGGACGCGCAAGGTGAGGTCGGAAGCCCGGGCCTGCTCGTAGGCCTCGACCTCTTCCTCGGATATACCCGGCCGGCCGGTGACGTCCTCGAAGCCGACCAGGCCGGTGTCGACGCCGGGCATGGTGGCGACCACCGCCTGCCGCTCGACCTCCACGTTGCGCAGGCGGGCGATTTCTTCAGCCAAACCGCGGTACTCCTCGGTGGTGGCGGTGATGTAGGTCTCGTGGGTGAGATCGTCGAGGTCGGAGGACCCGCCGGCGATGGCCTCCCAGTCGGTGAGGTCGACATCGGGCGCTCCCTCGGCAGCCGCCGGCGGCCGCGGCTCGTTGGCGTCCGGCGTCTGCTCGTCGGTTTCGGGGGCTTCGTCCCCTCCGGTCTCTGGCGCCGCCTCCCGATCGTCACCTTTGGTTTCGCCGGGGGTCTCACCCGCTTCGGGCTCCTCCCACGGTCGGCGAAACCGGGGACGTTCTTCGCTCACTTCATACTTCCCTGAGGTCGGCTTCCTTCTCGTCCAGGAGCGAGTCGATCTGACCGATGTAGCGGTCGGTCAGGTCCTGGAGGTCCTTCTCCGCCCGACGGATGTCGTCGTCGGAGATCTCACCGTGGAGAGCCTCGATATCGGACTTCGTGTGACGGCGCACGTTGCGGACCGCCACCCGCCCTTCCTCGGCCATGTTGCGCACGACTTTGATCAGCTCCATACGCCGTTCCTCGGTGAGCGGCGGGAACGAGATCCGGATCACCTTCCCGTCGTTGCTGGGGTTGAGGCCCAGATCCGACGTGGCGATGGCCTTTTCGATGTCGTTGAGCGAATTCGGGTCGTAGGGGGACACCACCATCAGCCGGGGCTCCGGCACATTGACCGAGGCGAGCTGGAGCACTGGCGTCGGGGTCCCGTAGTAGTCGACGGTGATCCGCTTGAGGATCTGGGGGTTGGCGCGGCCGGTGCGCACGGTGGCGAATTCGGAGACCACGTGATCGACGGCCTGGCTCATCTTCTGTTCCGCTTCTGCCAGTAAGTCCTGAATCATCGACGCCTCCTAACGACCGTCCCGACCCCTCCCCTCACTCATAGAGGGGGTCCCGAGATGCCTACTGGACGACCGTACCGATGGGCTCCTCGCCGAGCACTGCTTTGACGATGTTCCCAGGCTCGGTCATGTCGAAAACGACGATCGGCACCTCGTGCTCTTTGCACATGGTAACTGCCGTCGAATCCATCACCCTGAGATCCCGGGCCAGGAACTCCATGTAGGTGAGCTCGGGAAGCAGCTTCGCCGACGGGTCCCGGTTGGGGTCGGCGTCGTATACGCCATCGACTTTCGACGCCTTGAGCAAGGCATGGGCACCGATCTCCACCGCCCGCAGCGCGGCGGCGGTGTCGGTGGTGAAGAACGGATTCCCTGTGCCGGCGGCGAAGATCACGACCCGCCCCTTCTCGAGGTGGCGGATCGCTTTGAGCCGGATGTACGGCTCGGCCAACTGCTGCATGGTGATCGCCGACTGCACTCGGGTCTCCACGCCCGCCTTTTCGAGCGCGTCGCGCAAGGCCAGAGCATTGATGACGGTGGCCAGCATTCCCATGTAGTCGGCGGCCGCCGGGTCCATCCCTTTGGCAGCCTGCGACACCCCCCGAAAGATGTTCCCTCCGCCGACGACGATGGCTACCTCGGCGCCGGCACGGTGGGCTTCGGCTACCTCTTCGGCGACGCGCTTGACGGTGAGAGGATCTATCCCGTAGCCGACCGCCGGGTCAGCGAACGCCTCGCCGGACAGTTTCAGGAGTACCCGACGGCGGCCGGCCATCTCAGTTGCCTTCTCCCACCGCGAAGCGGGCGATGCGCCTCACGCTTATGTTCTCGCCCATCTTGGCGGCGAGGGCGGCGACCATCTCGCCGACGGTCCCCTCGAAGCGCTCGGGATTCACGAAGGTCTGGTCGTAGAGGACGTTGTCTTCGTAGAACTTCTCGATCCTGCCTTCGACGATCTTCGGGATCACCTGCTCGGGCTTGCCTTCGCCCGCGGCCTGGCGGGCGATCAGGTCGCGCTCCTTCTCGAGTTCTGCTTCGTCCACCTGCTCGCGGGTGATCCAACGGGGATTGCCCCACGACACGTGGAGGGCGATGTCGTTGGCGGTCTGCTTGAACTCGTCGCTCTTGGCGACGAAGTCGGTCTCGCAGGCCAACTCCACTAGTACGCCCACCACAGGCCGGTCGTTCTGCATGTGGATGTAGTAGCCGATGGCGCCTTCCGTCGCCTCGCGTTCGGCTCGCTTGGCGGCTTGCGCCAGGCCCCTCTCGCGCAGCAGCTCGAACGCTTTCTCGAAGTCGCCACCGGTCTCTTCCAACGCCTTCTTGGCGTCCATCATCCCGACGCCGGCGTCTTGGCGGAGTTTCTGTACGTCCTTGGCGGTGAACTCAGGCATTGGTCCCCTCCCGGGCCTGCTGGTCGTCCCCCTCGGCCTTGATCACGCGCCGCTTGGACGCGATCTCTTTGCCCTCGAGCGCGGCATCGGCGACGGCGCCGGCCACGAGCTCAGCCGAACGGATGGCGTCGTCGTTGCCGGGGATCACGTATTCGATCAGATCCGGGTCGCAGTTGCTGTCGACCAGAGCGATCACGGGGATGCCGAGGCGTGCGGCTTCCTTGACGGCCGTGGCCTCGGTGTTGACGTCGACCACGAACAGGGCCTCGGGTAGGCGGGTCATGTCGACCACCCCACCCAGGTTCTGCTCGAGTTTCTCACGCTCCCGGCGGAGGCGGAGGCGTTCCTTCTTGGGAAGCGCCTCGATCTCCTTCGTCTCCTCCATCTGGCGGAGCTCCTTCAAGTAGTAGATCCGCTTCTGGATGGTGGAGAAGTTCGTCAGCATGCCGCCGAGCCAGCGGTAGGTGACGTAGGGATTGCCGGAGCGACGGGCCTGCTCGGTGACCGGCACCTGGGCCTGCTTCTTCGTGCCGACGAACAGCACGGAGCCGCCGTTGGAGGACAGGTCCTTCACGAACTGGGTGGCCTTCTCGATCTGCTCCAGGGTTTGGCGCAGGTCGATGATGTGGATGCCGTTGCGTTCACCGTAGATGTACGGCTTCATCTTCGGGTTCCAGCGGCGTGTCTGGTGCCCGAAGTGCACACCGGCCTCCAAGAGCTGCTTCATGGTGACAGCGCTCATGGATGCTGATTCCTTTCCTGGTTGCTCTCCTCCGTCCGCCGGCGAACTCCGCCATCCTGTTCGGACGCTCCGACGACAGCCGCGGCTGCACCAGGCGGAGCAAACGGACGTGTGTGATTGGGGCCGATGATACCGGGGGTGGGGGTGACTAGAGAATCGGAGGCTCGGCGAGGCGGTTGCGGAGAGACATGACCGTCTTGGCGTGGATCTGACACACCCGGGACTCGGTGACACCGAGCACTTCTCCGATCTCCGCCAGCGTGAGACCCTCGTAGTAGTAGAGGGTCACGACGAGGCGCTCACGATCGGGAAGCCGGTTGATCGAGTCCACCAGGATTCGTCGGGTCTCCTCCGCCTGGAAGGCCGCTTCCGGCGAGACCCCCGAGGGATCGGTGACCAGGTCCTTCAGGGTGACGGCGGCCTCGCCGGACCCGACCGTCTGGTCGAGAGCGGCGATACCCAGCTGGGAGATCTCGGCGAGGTCGTTCTGGACTGTGTCGACATCCGTCTCCATGTACTCGGCCAGCTCCTCGTCGGTGGGACTGCGCTGGAGGGTGTGCTCGAGCTCGCCGATCGACCGTTCGATCTCACGCGCCTTCGCCCTGACCGACCGCGGCACCCAGTCGAGGGACCGGAGTTCGTCGAGGATGGCGCCTTTGATCCGGTTGATGGCATAGGTCTCGAACTTGAAGCCGCGCTCGAGGTCGAACTTGTCGATGGCGTCGATGAGGCCGAATATCCCGTACGAGGCCAGGTCGTTCTGGTCCACGCTCCTCGGCAGCCCGGCGGCGACGCGGGCGGCGACGAACTTGACCAATGGCGAGTAGTGCAGGATGAGGCTTTCCCGAATCTTCGGGTCGCCGGTCTCTTTGAACCGCTTCCAGAGTTCGTCGATGTCAGAGGTCTGATCGCTCTGCACGCGATCGGTCATGTGGTGTTTGCCTCGTGCCTCGCTGTGCGGGGAGTGTAGGACGAGGAAGCCAGACTCCCACTGATCGCCGACAAGTCAAGCGATGAAGACCTGGCCGGCCTCGATCCTGACTCTGCCTTCGGCTTCCATTCTGCCCAACGATTGCAGAACCTCGGCCGTATCTCCACCGCTGGCAGCGATCACCTCCTCCACCGTGGCACCGTCGTACGGCATGGCGAAGGGCAGGTCGACGTCGGTGTGCGTCCTGGGTGGGCCGAGGATCAGGCTCAGCGCTTCGACGAGATCCGCTGCTCCGAGGACGGGAATGGCCCCGTCGCGGATGAGGAGGTTGGTGCCGAGGGAGGTCTCTCGGTGGACGTCGCCGGGGACGGCGAACACGTCCCTTCCTTGTTCGGCCGCGAGCCGGGCGGTGATCAGCGCCCCTCCCTTCTCGGCCGCCTCGACCACCACCACCGCGGCAGACAGGCCGGAGATGATCCGGTTGCGAGCCGGAAACCTCCAGGGTTCGGGCCTCGTCCCGGGCGGGTACTCGGAGACGACGGCGCCCTCTCCTGCCACCAACTCCTCCCCCAGCCGCTGGTGTTCGGGTGGGTACCAGATGTCGATCCCACATCCGAGCACCGCTATCCCTGCCCCACCGCCATCGAGGCAGCCGCGGTGAGCGGCCCCATCGACACCACGGGCCAAGCCACTCACGACGACCCAGCCCGCCAGGGCGACTGCCCGCCCCATCTCGCGGGCGAGGCTCAGGCCGTAGCGGGTGGCCCGCCGGGTGCCCACGATCGCCACTGCGGGAGTCGGGGGTAGCGTCCCTCGCACCCACAGGCGATCGGGAGGATCGGCGATCTCCTCCAGTTGAGCCGGGTAACCGGGGTCGCCGCGAGACACGATCGCAACGGTGGTCACCATGAACCACGCAGGGCGAGGGCTTCGGCGACGTGTCGTTCCTCGATGGCGTCCACCTCGTCGAGGTCGGCCAGAGTCCGCGCCACGCGGCGAATGCGGTCATAGCCGCGGGCCGTGAGCCCGGACCGGTCCACCGCTCGGTGCAGGAATTGGCCGGCGGCGGGCTCGATGGGCTGGCTGTCGAGCTGGGCACGGGTCAGATCACGGTTGAGGACACCACGCTCCGTTTGACGTTTGCGAGCTGCTTCGACCCGGGACGCCACGACTGCCGTCGGCTCGCCGGGTGGTCCCTGGAGCTCGTCGCCAGTGAGGCGGCGGACGGCGACACGGAGGTCGAAGCGGTCCAGCAGGGGCCCGGAGATGCGACGGCGATAGCGCTGGATGTCGGTCTGGGAGCACTGGCACGCCTGCACCCGGTCGCCGGCGTAGCCGCAGGGGCAGGGGTTGGTCGCGGCGACGAGTTGCACCTCGGCGGGAAGGGTCACCGACATGCCGCGGCGGGCGATCGCCACCTCGCCTTCCTCCAAGGGCTGGCGGAGGGCATCGAGGGACCGGGCGGGAAACTCCCCCAACTCGTCGAGAAACAAGACGCCGTGGGTGGCGAGGGAGATCTCACCCGGCACGATCGTTCCGGTCCCTCCCCCGATCAGCGCCGCCAGGCTGGCGGTGTGGTGGGGTGCTCGGAACGGCGGAGTCGGATCGACGCCCCGGATCCTCCCGGCGGCTGCCCACACGCAGGCGGTCTCGAGAGCCTTCTCGTCCGACAGCGTCGGGAGCAACCCGACCAGTCGCTGGGCGAGCATCGACTTCCCAGATCCGGGCGGACCGTGGAGGAAGAGGTGGTGGCCTCCGGCGGCGGCGACCTCCAACGCCCGCCGGGCGAGCGGCTGACCGCGGACGTCGGCCAAGTCGGGCACCGACGGGCGGATGCGGCGAGTCGCCTCGACGGAACGTCGCCGAGCTTCCCCGCTGACTACCGCAACCGCCTCCGCCAGCGTCCGGACCGGCACCACGTCGGCGCCTGCGACCGACGCCGCCTCAGGGGCCACTTCGTCGGCGACTAGACACGGGATGCCCATGCGGGAAGCGACGATCGCGGCTCCCAACGCTCCTCTCCCGGCCCGGACAGTGCCGTCGAGCGCCAGTTCCCCCAGTGCCACGATCGGCCGGGCGGGAATGGTGCCGGCGGCGCCGAGGACACCCAGGGCGATCGGCAGGTCGTAGTCGGCGCCACCCTTCGGCAGGTCAGCCGGAGCCAGGTTCACCGTTATGTGTCGCGCCGGGAACGACATCGACGACGACGTGACCGCCGCCCGCACTCGCTCCTTCGCCTCGCGAACTGCAGTGTCGGGCAAGCCGCTCAACTTGAACACGTCCTTGGCGCCACCCACGTGCGCCTCCACCCGTACGGGTCGCGGCTCCGCCCCTACCATCGTCACTGAAGTCGTCTCGGCGAACATGTCGCCGAACCTACGTCCTCCCCATGGTGCTGAACAGGGGTCTGGCCTGCCGTCAGGCGAGGCCGCGTTCAGTCAGATAGGCGTTGCTGAGCCGCTTGGGGGCCTGGGTGACCCAAGCTTCGAGGATGACCTCTTCGAGGTCGTCCACGGAGGCCCGCTCCAGGTCCACGAGCACCGCCGGGTATCCGTCGAAGTGGGGCGTTGTGAAAAACACATCGGGATCGTCGGCGATCAACGCCTCCTTCACCCCGACGTCCGGCGTGCGCACCCCGAGGATCGGCCCATCGGGCGCTGAGTCGCCGAGCGCCTCGTAGTCTCCCCGGCGGAGGGGGCGTTCCCAGGCGATCTTCTTGTTGCGCACGCTCCAGGTGCGCTCGGCCTCGACGACCTCGGGGAGAGCGTTGGCGATGCGGCTGACATCGTCCCAGGTAGCCACCACTCCTCCTTCCTGGGCTGGCTCCGACGCTAGCGCCCTGTGAACTGCGGAGGCCGCTTCTCGATGAAGGCCTGGACGCCCTCGGCGAAGTCCTCGGTCGAAAGGCAGATGGACTGTGACTGCCCCTCCCACGCCAGCGCCTCGGGAAAGGACACTTCCCAGGTCGAGTCGAGTCCCTGCTTGATGAACATCTGGGCCACGGGGGCGCCGGCCAGGAAAGATTCGGCTATCTCAGTGGCCCGCGCTTCCAGCGCTTCCGGCTCCACGACCTCGAGGCACAGGCCGATGCGCAGGGCCTCCTCCGCCTCCACGATGCGTCCCGAAAGTGCCAGCTCCTTGGCCCTCTGCATCCCGACGACTCGTGGGAGGTGCCACGACCCGCCGAAGTCGAGGGTGAGCCCACGGCGCACGAAGATCTCCGAGAACCGGGCTCGGGTGGTGGCGATGACGACGTCGCAGCCGAGAGCCAGATTCATCCCCGCCCCCACGGCCACCCCGTCGACGGCGGCGATGGTGGGTTTCGTCGTGCGGTGGAGGGCGGTGGCGGCGGCCGCCACCTGCTTCATCCGCCGGTGCCGGTCGATCAAGGGAGCGTCGGCTGCCATCGACGGGTCGAGCTCGGCGCCGGCGCAGAAGTCCTCCCCGTCGCCTCTGATCACGAGGACGCGGGCCTCCGATCGCTCGAACTCCTCGATCGCCGACCGCAGCTCGGCCCATCCTCCCGGAGGAACCGAGTTCTTGCGCCCCGGATTGGACAATGTCAGCCAGCGGATCGGACCCGCGTCCTCGCTCGACACCCAGCTCATAGCCGATGACGGTAACCGCCCACCGCCGATCGGGCGCCGCTGTTCACATCAAGGCAGGCTCTCGCAGGCGATACCGTCGTTGTCGCCATCCAGTCCGGCGAAGTCTCCGTAGTAGGGGTAGTACTTGTCGAAAAACGCCTGGGCTTCTGCCTGGGTGCTGAAGTCATCGCAATCCCTGTCGGCAGGACGCGGCGGAATCGTCGTCGTGGGCGTGGTTGTGGTCGTCGTTGTGGTCGTGGTCGTGGTTGTCGGCCGCGGCGGAGGCTCGATCGGAGCCAGGTGCAGGGCGCGGGCCATGAACGATGCCATCTCCCCTCTCGTCACCGGATCGTCGGGGCAGAACCGGTTGTTCGTGGGCGGGTTGCAGCCCCGAGTGATCCCGGCGTCGGCGAGGGCAGCGATTTCTCCTTCGAACGTCGAACCGACCGAATCCACGAACCGAGTCGTCCCACCGGGCAACCGAAGCGCTCGCACCATGAAGGCTGCCATCTGCCCTCTGGTGACCGGGTCCTCCGGGCAGAAGCGGTCGTTCTGAGGCGGGTTGCAGCCGCGAGTCACGCCCACAGCCACCAGCCAAGCGATGTCTTCGGCGAAGACGCTCGAGGAGGCGTCCACGAAGTCCACTCGGCCCGCCACGACCGGAAGATCGGGAAGCGCTCGATGGAGGAACGCCGCCATCTGGCCGCGGCTGACGGGATCATCGGGACAGAACAGGTCGTTCCTCGGCGGGTTGCAGCCTCGGGTGATCCCGGCGGCAGCGATGGCTTCGATCGTTCCCTGGTGGACAGAATCGTCGTCATCGAAGAACGTCCCGCCGGGAGGGAGGGCAGCGTATGCAACTCCTCCCACTAGCGAGATCAGGGCAACCAAGCCAGAGACGAGGCGGAATCTGCGGCTCATGGCATCCTCCCTTGGACCATTCGACCAGGGAAGGATCGGTCGCCTATCCGGCCCAGGCAATGGTCCTTGGTCCCTATATGAGGTTGCTCTGGATCGGTCGCCGCCTGGTCTACTGTGACCACATGGGTTTCAACCCGTTCCGTGAGCAGAAGAAGGGAGTCCTCGACGTCGCCTTGGTCGTCTTGGCGGTGGCGATCACCGTCGCCTTGGTGGCATGGGGATTCCTCGGGGGGTGACGATGCTCCGCTGGGGTCACTTCCAGGTCACGGTCACGCCTGTCCAGCCTTATGCCGCCCGCAAGTCCTACGTGTGCCCGGGCTGCGAATCGTCGATCCCGCCCGGCACCTTCCATCTCGTCGTGGTGCCCGACGAGGCTCCGGATCTTCGTCGGCATTGGCACCACGGCTGCTGGCATCGTCAGCAGCGCATGCAACGCCGTCGGTGACTCAGGGCTCGCGATAGGCGAGCGCCCACCAGGCGAGCGCGACACCGAACAGCGTCCACAAAGCCACCACGATCACGGCGCGCTCCGGGGGTATGCCCGAAGACGGCAGCATCTGGGAGAAGAGGCCCCCTTCGATCGTGCCCAAGAGCGCCGTGGAGTTGGCGGTCAGGGACACGTTGGCATAGGGCCTCCATAGGCCCAGAAGGGACTCTCCGAACGAGAAGGCAAGAGCAGCTCCGATCGCCGGCCCTACCGCACGCAAGAGCCCGACCAGGGCCAATCCCAAGGACACCCAGGCGATCTGCACCACGAGAGAGCTGCCGAAGATCTTCAGCCAGTCGGAGGCGGGCAGACCACCCTCGCCGATGGCGCCGACCGCCACGACCGCGGCGAACCCGGCTATGGCGGCGGCGATGGCCAGCCACGACGCCCCGGAGAGCACGAGCAGCCGGGCGCCGACATGACGAAGCCTGCGTGCTTCACGGGTGAGGCTCGTCGCCCAGAACGAGCTCGCCATCTCGCTGCCGAGCATCATCGCAGCGAGGATCAGTGGGAACCACGTCTGGCTGATGACCTGCTGCGCTCCGAGGATGTAGGCGTCGGGCTTCGGGATGGGTGTCAGGCCCTCCGCCGCCTCCGGGGCGACACGGGGGAAGACGACCGTGAAGAACGCCGTCATCGCCACCAGCACCGCGAGGATGGCGACCATCAGGAAGTACGCCTTGCGGCGGAGGAGCTTCACCAACTCGGCACGAATCAGGTGGGTCATCCGGAGGTCAGCTCCAGGAAGACCTGCTCGAGGCTCTGGTTGGCGGGCACCAAGGCCGACGGGTAGATCCCCGCTTCGGCCAACGTCCGCGAAACCACGGAACCGTCCTCGGCATTCACGCACAAGACCGAGTCGTCGAGGCGGGTCTCGAGGCCGGCGGCCCGCAGGACCTCGAACGCCTCGGTTGGGCGATCCACGGTCACCCTCATCTCCCGGGCGCCACCGAGCAGGTCGGGCAGAGGCCCCTGGTACCGGAGGGTCCCTTGGGCGATGACGACCACGTGGTCGGCCAGCGCCTGCACGTCGGAGAGATTGTGGCTCGAGATGACGACCGTTTTCCTCTCGTCGTCGACGAGACGACGGAGCCGCTCCTTGAAAGAATGCTGGCCGGCCGGGTCGAGGCCATCGAGAGGTTCGTCCAGGAGGAGAACGTCGGGGTTCCCTAGCAACGCCGCCGCCAGAGCGAGACGCTGGCGCATCCCCTTCGAGTAACCGCTGACGGGTCGATCCAGGTCATCGCTCAACTCGACGAACTCGGCCAGGGCCTCGATCCTCTCGTGGCCGAAGCCGAGCGTATGGGCGGCGACGACGAGATTCTGTCGACCGGTGAGCGGACGCAGCAGGCCGGGTTCGTCGACGATCGCCCCGACGCGTTTGACGATCCGGGCGAGGTCGTGATCGATCGACATGTCACCGATCCTGGCGGTCCCCGCATCTGGACGGGACAGACCCAGGAGGATCCGAAAGGTCGTGGTCTTCCCCGCCCCATTGGGCCCGAGGAAACCAGAGAGGCGCCCACCTGGGAACTCGAGGGACAGCCCGTCGAGAGCAACCGTTGCCCCGTAGCGCTTCCGCAGGCCGTCGACGACGACGTCCATCATGCTGCCGCCCGCACCCACCGAACCTCGGCACCGCGGGCGTCGAGGCGCACCGCCACGAGATCGATGCGACGGGCACCCACCCGCCGGGCGAGACGAGCCACCTGAGCGCGTTTTTCTGCGTCGAAAGCCCCCAGGGGATCCTCGTTCCCGGTGATCGTTCGGACCTCCACCACCACCCGGGTCCGGCCTTCGCGAGCCAGGACGTCCAGTTCCCCCGCGCCCACCCGGAGGTTGCGCGCCACCACCTCCACGCCGTGTCTCTGCAGGAAACCGACCGCCACTCGTTCACCGATCTGTCCGATGTGGCGGCGGTGGTCGCTCATTCGTCCTCGGGACGGGAGAGTTCCTCGACGTTGATGTCGTTGAAGGTGAGGACCCTGACTCTGTTGAGGAAGCGGGCGGGTCGGAACATGTCCCAGACCCAGGCGTCTTCCATCAACACTTCGAAATACAGGGCGTCTCCTTCCGAGTGACGCTTCACCTCGACGGAATTGGCCAGATAGAACCGGCGCTCGGTCTCCACCACATATCGGAACAGCGGGAGTACGTCTTTGTACTCCTTGTATATGGCGAGTTCCGATTCGGTTTCGTAGCGTTCGAGGTCTTCTTCCATTGGTCCCTCTCGATGAGGATTAACAGACGGTAGTGACAATCGGTCAGAGAGTGCCGAACCGGTCCAGTGGCCAGATTCGCAATATCGCCTGCCCGATGATCTCGTCGACCGGCACCGGGCCGAAGGAACGGGAATCGAGACTCGAGTTGCGGTTGTCGCCCATCAAGAACACGTGGCCCTCGGGCACGATCTCCGGTCCGAACGAGCCTCGGATCTCCTGCTCGAGCAGGTAAGGCTCGACCTGAGGCACACCATCTACGTACAACTGGCCATTGGTCACCTCGACCGTCTGGCCTCCAACGGCGACGACGCGCTTGATGAGGTCGACCTCCGGCCGGGAGCGCACGCCCACCGCCTCGAGGACAGAGCGGATCACCGCCTCGGGGAAAGACTCCTGCAGTTGCTCGTCCGTCAACGCCGGGTTGAGGACGACCACGACGTCGCCCGGCTCCGGGTCTCCGAACCTGTATGCGAGCTTGTTGACGATCACTCGATCGTTGATCTCGATCGTCGGGAGCATCGATTCCGACGGGATGTAGAAAGGCTGGATCAGGAAGGTCTTCACTACCACTGCCACGGCGAGCGCCGTGAACAACAGACCCGGTAGCTCCAGCCAGATCGGAGTCTTGCGGGTCTCGCTCTCCGGGATCTCCTCGGGTCCCGCCCGCTCCTCCAAGGGAACGCTCAGTCCCTCAGCTCCTTGATGCGCGCTGACTTGCCCGTGCGTTCGCGGAGGTAGTACAGCTTCGAGCGCCGCACGTCGCCTCGCCGCACCACCTCGATCTTGTCGATGATCGGCGAATGGAGTGGGAACACGCGCTCCACCCCCACCCCGAAGCTGATCTTGCGCACGGTGAAGGTGGCAGTGGCGCCACCACCGTTGCGAGCGATGACCACGCCCTCGAAGACCTGGATCCGCTCACGCCCGCCTTCCACCACGCGGACGTGCACCTTCACGTTGTCGCCGGCGCGAAAGTGGGGGATGTCGTCGCGCAGCTGGGCGTTCTCGAGTAGCTGCAGATCGTTCATGAGGGCTCCTGGTCGTCTTGTTCTAACCGGGCGCCTGGCCAGCGAAGACGGCACCAGGCCACCCGCGGAAATCTCGAAGAAAGTCGGCGCCCACGGTCGCGGACGCAGCGAAAGTGTATCAGCTATCCGTTCTGGCGACGAACCGCTCCCACAGGTCGGGCCTCCTCTCCTGCGTCCGGCGGCGGCGTTGCTCCTCGCGCCAGGCCTGGATACGAGCATGGTCGCCCGACAGAAGGACTTCGGGGACTTTCAGGCCCATGAACTCGGCCGGCTTCGTGTAGACGGGCTCTTCGAGCAGACCATCCCGGAACGACTCGTGAGCCACCGAGTCGGGGTTGCCCACCACGCCCGGCAACAGCCGGGTCACGGCTTCGATCACCACCAGGGCGGCGGCTTCCCCCCCGGCCAAGACGTAGTCGCCTATCGAGATCTCTTCGTCTATGCAGGAGTCGATCACCCTCTGGTCGATCCCTTCGTACCGTCCACAGACCAGCGTCAGATGGTCCAGGGTCGCCAGCCGGTCCACGGTCGACTGGTCGAGAGGGGTGCCGGCCGGACTCATCAGCACACGATGAGAGCCGGCGAGGGGTTCGAGCGTGGCCACGAGGGGTTCGACCCGCATCACCATTCCTGCCCCTCCGCCGTAGGGCGTGTCGTCCACCTGGCGGTGCTTTCCCAGGCCATGCTGGCGGATGTCGTGGATGTCGATCGTGAGGATGCCGGCGTCGGTCGCCCGCTTGACCAGTCCGACATCGAGCGGGCCACTGAAATACGGCGGGAAGATCGTCACGACAGATATCCGCATCGCCATCAGCCTAAGGCGAAGCCCTTACCCTGTCGTCGTGCGTCGCCTGGTCCCGTGCATCGTGTCGCTGTTGGTGCTGGCCGCCTGTGTGGAGGAGGCGGAGCCGCAATCGACATCCACATCGCCCTCGACGGCCCCCGCGACGACGTCGACGTCGACGGGAACCACCGAGGCCCCCACGACGACTGTCACCGAGGGAGCATGCCCGGCAGGCGATGTCATGTTTGCCGACGGCGGCCTCGCCGACTTCGATCCTCCGTCGTCGGACTCCACCCGGATCGCCGGGATCAATTGGCGCACCTCGGGGGTGTGCCAGCTCTTCACGATCAGCTTCGCCACCGAAGACGGGGCGCCGGCGACCACACCGCCGGCGCTGTCCGCTCGCCTGCTGCGCGGTGCAGGGGTCCTGCGCGTCGAGACTGCTGCCACCAGTTCGGTGGTGGCGGACCAGCTCGTCGAGGCAGGAGCCGTCGAGAGACTGTTCGTGCCCGTCGCTGAAGACGGCACGCGTTTCGTGGACCTGGTGCTCGCCGAGCCGGTCGTGGCTCGGGCGCGACTCCAGACATCCCCGGCAAGAGTCGAGATCGAGCTGCAGCCGGGCGGGCCCGAGGAGATCGGCCACCCGCTGATGGCCGGAGGTGTCGTGGTCGTGGAGCCGGGATCGGCGGCCGTGGCCGTGCCCGTGCTCGATCTCGCCGGCTACTCGACTGGCGAGGCTGCCAGCTACGACGTGACGATCACCCGTAGTGGCCAGCCCCTCGTCGAGACGGAACTGCAGACGCTGGACAGCCCCGGATCCTGGTCGGCATTCCATCTGGTGATCCAGGTCGGAGCCGACACCTACGACACCCTCCAGGTGACCGACGAAGACGGATCGGTCGTGGCGGCCATCCCTTTCAGTCGATGAGCCCCGGTGGTGGATCGATCACGATACGGCGCCGCTCGGTGTCCACCTCGGGGACCAACTCGGCGACGAATGGGACGCTGATGGTCCTGTCCCCGACCACGATCGACAGGCGATCCTGACCCACACCGATCTCCACGTCGACGACCTCGCCGACATGCTCGCCGCTCGGTCCGACCACCTCCATGCCCACGAGCTCGTCGGGCCAGAACTCGCCTTCCTCCAGAGGGCGACGCTCCACAGATGGGATCGAGAGGTCCTTGCCGCGGAGACGCTCCGCCGCGTTGCGGTCGGAGACCTCTTCGAAAGTCACGAGCGGCAGGCGGTCGGTGACCTGGAAGGCAGCGACGGTCAGCAGACTGCCGTCGGCCAGTTCGACCACGGCGCCAGGCGCAAAGCGTTCAGCAGGTCGGTCGGTGAAGACTTCTACGACGACTGCGCCTCTCAGCCCGTGGGGGCGGACCACTCGGCCCACCAGCACACGGTCGTCCTTGAGATCGTCAGTCGACAAACTCGACTTCGGCGGTGACGCCTTCCTCGTCGGCGGCTGCACCGGCGACAGCCCGGATCGCCCGGGCGACACGTCCCCGGCGGCCGATGACCCGGCCCATGTCTCCCTTGGCGGTACGAACCTCGGCGAGGACCTCGTCGGGTCCCTGTTCGATGATCGTCACTTCGACGGAGTCCGGATTGTCGACGATCTCTCGGACGACGTACTTGACGACCCGTTCGACGATCTCGCCTTTGGGCACGCTCAGCTCTCCTCGGACTCGGCGGCCCCGTCGCCCGCCGCCTCTTCAGCTTGCTCGGCTGCTTCCTCGGCAGCCGCCTCCTCGGCGGTCTCTTCCCCGGCGGCCTCTTCCTCGGCGGGGGGCTCTTCAGCCGCGGCCTCGGCGGCCTCCGCCGCCTCCTCCGCCGGGGCAGGCTCTTCCTTCTGAGCGCCGACGGTGTGGATCTTTCCTGCCTTGACCTTGAACTCGGTCAGCGCACCCGAGACTTCGAGGAGCTTGGCGGCTGCCTCGGTCGGCTGGGCGCCCTTACGCAGCCAGTCGACCGCCTTTTCCTTGTCGATTTCGATCAGCGACGGCTCTTGGCGCGGGTCGTAGTGCCCGATGAGGTCGATGTAGCGACCGTCACGGGGAGCGCGTCCGTCCATCACCACTACGCGGTAGTAGGGCGACTTGGTCTTGCCCATCCGCATCAATCTGATCTTGACGGCCATCAACTCACCTCTCGTGGCCACGACTCCGAATGCGCGGCCGTTCAATCATGGTCTCTTCTCGGATTGCCGGGCACTCGCGAAGGGACGTGGGAGGACCCGGAAAGCCCGCAAAGCATAGCAACGGGACCGGCGAGTACCTATCCGGGTCACCGGCGTCTCCCGCCGCCGAGGCCCGCCAGGCCGGCGAGACCCTTTCCGGCGAAACCCTTCATCAGCTTCTGAGTGTCGGCGAACTGGCGCAGCAATTTGTTGACGTCCTGGGGGGTCGTCCCCGATCCAGCCGCCACCCGGCGCTTGCGGCTCCCGTTCATAATCTTCGGGTTGCGGCGCTCCTCCGGCGTCATCGAGTAGATGATCGCCTCGACCCGCTTGATCTCCTTGTCGTCGATCTGGACGTTGCGCAATGCCGAGGAGGCGCCGGGGAGCATGGAGAGGAGGTCTTGGAGAGGGCCCATCTTCTTCACCTGCTGGAACTGGGACAGGAAGTCCTCCAGGGTGAACTCGCCCTTCATCATCTTCTCGGCGGTCTTCTCCGCCTCCTGGGCGTCGAATGTGGCCTCCGCTTTCTCGATCAGCGTGAGGACGTCGCCCATGCCGAGGATGCGGGAAGCCATCCGGTCGGGGTAGAACGGCTCGAGGTCGTCGAGGCCTTCCCCCACGCCGGCGAACTTCACCGGCGCCCCGGTGACCTCCCGGACCGAGATCGCAGCGCCGCCGCGGGCATCACCGTCGAGCTTGGAGAGCACGATGCCCGTCAGGTTCGTGTGCTCGACGAAGCCTTTGGCGACGTTGACGGCGTCCTGGCCGGTCATGGCGTCGACCACGAGCAGCGTCTCGTCGGGTTCGGCCACTTTGGAGATCTCGGAGAGCTCCTTCATCAAGGCGTCGTCGATTTGGAGTCGGCCAGCCGTGTCCACGATCACCACGTCGTGACCGGCACGCGTCGCCTCCTTCAGCGCCGCCTTGACGACCCGGGCGGGTTTCGATTTCCGCTCTGCGTAGACCGGCACGCCCACGCGCTTGCCCAGGGTCTCGAGCTGATCGATGGCAGCCGGGCGCTGCAGGTCGGCGGCGACCAGGAGAGGCCGACGCCCCTTCGACCTGAGGTGCTTGGCCAGCTTGCCGGCGGACGTGGTCTTGCCCGAGCCCTGGAGGCCGACCATCAGGATGACCTGAGGTGGGCTGGACTGGCGCAGGGATGCCACCTCGCCGCCGAGCGTGTTCACCAGCTCCTCGTGGACGATCTTTATGACCTGCTGGCCAGGAGTGAGGCTCTTCGAGACATCGGCGCCCAGCGCCCGCTCACGAACACGAGCGAGGAACGACTTCACAACGGCGACGTTGACGTCGGCTTCGAGGAGGGCCAATCGCACCTCACGGAGGGCGGCGTCGACATCCGCCTCCGACAGGCGGCCCTTGCCGCGCAGGGCCGAAAAAATGCCCTCGAACCGTTGCGTCAGTGAGTCGAACATCGTCACTCACGCTACCGGACGAGGCCGTTCACCGAGAACCTCGAAAACCCCATCGATTCGCTGAACACGCGTTTAATATGCTGAACGTGCGTTCAGCCAACAGTCTGTCGGCGTCGGACATGACGGCCGAGGCGAGGATTCGCCAGGCGGCAGTCGAGCGTTTCCCCGTCGACGGGATCGAGGGCACCACCGTCCGGGCCATCGCCGCCGATGCCGGCGTCTCCCCTGCCCTGGTCCTCCATCACTTCGGGTCGAAGCAGGGCTTGCTCGACGCCTGCGACCACTACGTGGTGGAGCTCGTGCGCACGACCAAGACTCGAGCCATTGCCGACGGCACCGCCACCGACGCCGGCTTCATCGCCTCGATGTACCGGATGGCCCCGCCGATCGTGCGTTACCTCGGGTGGTCGCTGTCGAGAGGAGCACCCGCCACCTCCCGTCTCTTCGACGAGCTCGTGCAAGAGTCGGAACGCCTCCTGGCTGTCGCCGAGGAGCAAGGGATGGTCCGCTCCTCCCCCGATCCTCACGGAAGGGCGGTGGTGTTGCTCACCATGCAACTCGGGTTCGTGGTGCTCCACGAGCACGTATCCCGGGCCTTGGGTATGGACCCGTTCGGCCTCGACGGCCTCATGCGCATCACCGAACGGGAGATGGAGGTGTTCACCGGAGGGCTGTTCACACCAGAAGCGGCCCGGGTGGCTTCCCAGGGTGTCGAAGCGGCCTCGCAGCTCATGAGAAAGGAGACCGCCGATGGCGGATGAGGCGATTCGTGCCAGCCAACTGACGAAGAGCTATGGACCGGTCCTGGCTCTGGACGGCCTCGACCTGGAGGTGCGGAGAGGCGAGATATTCGGCTTCCTCGGACCCAACGGTGCCGGGAAGACCACGGCGATCCGCCTCTTCTTGGACCTGCTGAGACCCGACTCGGGCCGGGTCACCGTCCTCGGCCTCGATCCCCGCTCCCAAGGCGTCGAACTGCGGAAGCGCATCGGCTACCTGCCGGGGGACTTCACGGTCGAGGGCCACCAGACCTCACGGCAACTCCTCACGTATCTCGGAAACCTACGGGGCGGGGTCCCAATGGGCCGGATCGAAGCACTGGCGGAGCGACTGGCGCTAGACCTCGACACGAAGATCCGCAATCTGTCGAAGGGGAACCGCCAGAAAGTCGGGTTGATCCAGGCGTTCATGCACGAGCCCGAGTTGCTGATCCTCGACGAGCCGACGAGCGGCCTCGACCCGCTCATGGCCCGCGAGTTCCTCACGCTCTCACTCGAGGCCAGGGACGCCGGCCAGACCGCCTTCATGTCGTCGCACATCCTGAGTGAGGTGCAACAGGTGGCAGACCGGGCCGGGATCATCCGCCGGGGCAAGCTCATCGCCGTGGACGAAGTGGAGGCGCTCCGGGCGAAATCGGTGCGTCGGGTGCAGGTCACCTTCGCCGAACCGATCGACTCCTCCGAATTCGCCGCCATCGACGGTGTCTCCGACCTCACCATCGACGACGGTGTCCTCCGCTGCCGGCTGCTCGGCGAGGCCGACCCGCTGGTCAAAGCCGTGGCTCGCCACCGGGTACAGGACTTCATATCCGAGGAGCCGGATCTGGAGGAGCTCTTCTTCCACTACTACACGGAGGAGGCGGGAAGTGTTTCGTGATGTCTGGACCAAAACTCTCTGGGACCATCGCCGATCCCTGCTCGGGTGGGCGATCGGGCTGATCGGTGTCAGCCTCGTCTACGGCGCCTTCTACCCGTACATGGCCGAGCCCGGTTACGCCGACCTCCTCGACACTCTCCCCGAGGGGCTGGTCCAAGCGATGGGCTGGGAGGACTTCACTTCGGCGGAGGGTTACATGGGCGCGGCCGTGTTCGGCGTCCTCGGCCAGGTCCTGACGGTCATCATGGCGGTGGGACTCGGAGCCAGGATGATCGCCGGCGACGAGGAGACGGGCGGATTGGAACTGCTGATCGCCCACCCCGTCAGCCGACGGCGGGCGGTCGCCCAGCGGGCCCTGTCACTCCTCCTCTCCATGGTCTTGGCCGGATTGGCCGTGTTCCTCGCTGTCTTCACCTTGAGCAACCCGATCGACCTCGGGATCCCTGTGGGCAACCTGGCCGCGAGCTCTGCCCAGATGGCGCTGCTCGGGCTCGTCTTCGGATCCCTGGCGATGGCTGTGGGTGGGATCCGCGGCCGACGCGGTCTGGTGATCGGCGTGACGGCGGCGGTAGCGGTGCTGGCCTACCTGGCCGACACGGTGGCTCCGCTGGTGGACGCCATCGCCTGGATCGAGAACCTATCGCCGTTCGATTGGTACGACCCCACCGCCATCCTGCGCGAAGGGCTCATGGTCGGCGACGCCTTGCTCTCGTTGGGTGCCTCAGCCTTTCTCATCGTCGTCGCCGTGGTGGCTTTCGACCGCCGCGACATCGGCGTCTGAGGCGCTCCGACATGGGCCCGATAACCTCCTCTCGGTGATCGACCGCGATCAGGCCCTCCGCGCCGACATACGTCGTCTGGGAGCCCAACTCGGGGAAGCGCTGACGCGCCAGCACGGCTCGCGGCTGCTGGACTTGGTCGAAGAGGTCCGTGCTCTCACCAAGGCCAGCCGCCAAACGGACAGCCGGGAGCCAGTCGAGAAGCTGGACGCTCTCCTCGAGGGCCTCGACCTGGAGGAGACGATTCAGTTGATGCGGGCTTTCACCGCCTACTTCTATCTCGCCAATGTCGCCGAGCAGGTCCACCGGGTAGAGGAGTTGGCGGGCTCGGAGGAGCAACACCGGCTCTCGGTCACGGTCGACCGCATCCGAGCCTCGGGCCTCGACTCACGCCTCGTGGCCGACGTTCTCTCCCGGCTCGAGCTGCGGCCTGTCTTCACGGCGCACCCCACCGAGGCGGCGCGTCGCACGATCTTGACGAAGCTCCGGACTCTCGCCGATCTCCTGGAAGAACGTCTCGATCCGCGCTCCACTGAATACGACCACGCCCGGATCGACCGACGGGTGGCCGAGATCATCGACCAGATCTGGCAGACCGACGAGCTCCGCCAGTTCCGGCCTGAGCCGATCGACGAAGCGCGCTCGATGGCTTTCTACCTCGATCAGCTCTTCAGAGATGTGCTTCCGACGCTCGGTGAGGCGATCGATCTGGAACTCGACCGCCTCTCCCCCGGCTTCCATGCCCCGATCCGCTTCGGCACATGGGTGGGCGGCGACCGCGACGGCAACCCCCATGTGACGCCCGAGGTGACCCTGCGTGTGCTCGAGATGCAGCACGACCGAGGCTTGCGCAATCTGATCACAGCCGTCGAAGCCGTCGCCGAGGAGCTATCCACCTCGGAACGGATCCAGGAGATCTCTCCCGAGTTGCGACAGTCACTCGAAGAGGACCGCCGTCTCCTCCCCGCCGTTTGGGCCCGGTTCAGCCGTCTCAATGCCGGCGAGCCGTACCGGCTCAAGTGCGCCTACATCCACCAGCGGCTCATCAACACCCGCCAGCGGATCTTGGAGGGCTCGCGGCACGAGCCCGGTCTCGATTACCGCAGTCCAGACGAGCTCCTGGCCGAACTCGAGCTCATGCGGGAGAGCCTGATGGCCCACAACGGCGAGCTGATCGCCGAAGGGGTTCTGGCGAGGCTGATCCGGAATGTCGTCACCTTCGGCTTCCACCTCGCCACGATGGACGTACGGGAACACGCTCGCCGACACGAGCAGGCGGTGACCGCGCTCTACGTCCGGCTCGGCCTCGACTACGCGGCGCTGAGCCCCGAGCAGCGCACCGAGGTCCTGGCGCGTGAGCTGGAGGGACTGCGGCCGCTGTCGTCTCCCGCCACCCGCCTCGACGACCGAGCGTCGGCGACGCTCGACATCTTCCACGCCATCCGAAAGGCCCACGAGCGATACGGCGAGCAGGTGATCGAGTCGTACATCGTCTCGATGGCCTCGGGCGCCGACGATGTGCTGGAGGCAGTCGTCCTTGCCCGGGAGGCAGGACTCGTCGATGTGGGCGCCGAGGTGGCTCGCATAGGGTTCGTCCCTCTGGTGGAGACGATTCCCGATCTGCGCCGCGCCGGCGACCTCCTCGACGAACTCCTGTCGGTTCCTGCCTACCGCCGGCTCGTTGAGCTACGCGGCAACGTCCAGGAAGTGATGCTCGGATATTCGGACTCCAACAAGGCGGGCGGCATCACCACCTCGCAGTGGGAGATATACAAGGCCCAGAAGGCGCTGCGCGCCGCCGCCATCCGCCACGGAGTGACCCTGCGCCTGTTCCACGGCCGTGGCGGCACCGTCGGTCGGGGCGGCGGACCGACGCACCAGGCGATCCTCGCCCAGCCGTTCGGCACGATCGACGGGACGATCAAGGTCACCGAACAGGGCGAAGTCGTCTCCGACAAGTACGGACTCCCCGAGCTAGCCAGCCGCAACCTCGAGTTGGCGATGGCGTCGGTGCTCGAGGCCTCGCTCCTCCACCGTGAGTCCCGCCAGCCGAAGGAGGTGCTCGATCGGTGGACCGAGGCGATGGAGGCATTTTCGGAGGGTGCCCACCGGGCGTATCGGAGGCTCGTCGAGGACCCATCGCTCGTCCCGTATTTCCTCTCGTCGACCCCGGTGGAGGAACTCGCCGACATGAACATCGGCTCGCGACCCTCCCGCCGTCCCGAGGGAGGCGGCACCCTCGACGACCTCCGGGCCATCCCCTGGGTGTTCGGCTGGACGCAGTCCCGCCAGATCATCCCGGGCTGGTATGGCGTGGGTGCGGGCCTCGTCGCCGCCCGTGAAGCCGGGTACGCGAAGGTGCTCGACGACATGTATGAGAAGTGGCTCTTCCTCCAGACGTTCCTTTCGAATGTGGAGATGACCCTCTTCAAGACCGATCTGGAGATCACCCGCCGCTACGTCGACCGCCTGGTCGAGCCGGAACACCGGCACATCTTCGACATGATCTACGACGAGTACGACCGGACGGTCGAAGAGGTGATCCGCCTCACTGGCCAGTCGGAGCTGTTGTCCTCCAATCCCCTGCTCCGGCGGACACTGCAGGTTCGCGACGCCTACCTCGATCCGATCAACCACCTCCAGGCGTCGCTTCTCGCCCGAGCCCGCCGACTCGGCAAACCGGATCCGCTCCTCCAGCGGGCGATCCTTCTCACGGTCAACGGGATAGCCGCCGGCATGAGGAACACGGGTTGAAGCGGACCTTCGACGAGGCCGTGCTCGAGGTCCTCCGTCGCCTTCAGCCGGGCGAGGTGGTCACATACGGCGAAGTCGCCGAAGAAGCGGGATTCCCCGGGGCGGCGCGGGCGGTGGGCACGCTCCTGCGCCGCACGGGCGAAGACGTCCCCTGGTGGCGGGTGGTCGCATCGGGCGGGCACCTCCGTGCCACCGACCGCCGCCTGCAGACCGACCTGTTGCGCGGCGAAGGCGTCGTCGTTCGCCGCGGCCGTGTCGTCTCGGCCCCCGGGCCGACCCGTCAGCCGACGGGATAGGCTGGATCCAGCCGCCTACCGAGAGCGAGGCATGAACGCGGTCGAACTGATCGAGCGGAAACGGGACGGACAGCGCCTGACCGACGAGGAGATCCGCTGGCTGATCCAGGCCTACACCGACGGCACCGTCACCGACTACCAGATGTCGGCGATGGCCATGGCGATCTTCTTCAACGGCCTGGACCCGGAGGAGCTCTCGGCGTGGACCGGCGCCATGCTCAACTCGGGCGAGGTCCTCGACCTGTCGGATGTGGACAAGCCGAAGATCGACAAGCACTCGACCGGCGGCGTCGGGGACAAGGTGTCGATCCCGCTGGCACCTCTGGTCGCCTCCTGCGGCGTGGCCGTTCCCATGATGTCGGGCCGCGGCCTGGGGCACACCGGCGGAACCCTCGACAAGCTGGAGTCGATTCCCGGGTTCACCGCCCAACTCGACCCACAGACATTCCACGACATCCTCGGGCGCGTCGGTGTCGTGATGGCCGGCCAATCCGAGACGCTCGTCCCGGCCGACCGCAAGCTCTACGCATTGCGTGATGCCAGCGGAACGGTCCCGTCCATCCCGCTCATCGCTTCTTCGATCATGTCGAAGAAGCTCGCCGAAGACCTCGACGGCCTCGTCCTCGACGTGAAGGTCGGCGAGGGCGCCTTCATGCCGGACATGGAGCGTGCCCGCCAACTCGCCGAAACGATGATCGGAATCGGGAAATCCCACGGTCTGGCCGTCACCGCCCTGATCACCGACATGAGCCAGCCGCTCGGGCGGATGGTGGGCAACGCCAACGAAATCGCCGAATCCATCGATGTCCTCGCCGGAGAGGGCCCGGAAGACCTGGTGGAGATCACCGTGGGACTCGCCGTGGAGATGTTGACGCTCGCCGGGATCGATGACCCCGAACAGACCGTCGCGCGAGCCCTCTCGTCGGGGGCGGCCCTGGAGAAGTTCGAGGAGATGGTCGAAGCCCAAGGCGGAGATCCTCGGGTGGTATCCGACAGGACGCTCCTTCCCTCGGCGCCAGAAACCACACCGATCGAGGCGGAGAGCGGCGGCTACGTCGCCGAATGCGACGCTCGGTCCATCGGTCTCGCCGCCATGCGGCTCGGAGCGGGCCGGGAACGCAAAGAGGACGACATCGATCCCGGCGTGGGAATCGAGGTCCGAAAGAAGATCGGCGACCAGGTGTCTCCCGGCGACGTCCTGGCGGTGCTGCGCCACCGCCCCGGCGACATCAGCGAGGCGATGGCGCGGGCGAGTTCGGCGTGGGTGATCTCGGAGCAGCCCACGAAGCGGCCCCAGCTGATCCACGAGCGGATCGAGGCGTGACGGCGACAGCTATTTGAGTGCTCACTCAAGATCTGTGGCATAGTTAGCATCGCTTCAACCACTAGAAGGAGGAGTCCGCATGCAGGTGGTCGTCTGCGTCAAGCAGATCCCCGACCCCTCCGGCACCTACACGTACGACCCCGAGACGCATTTCCTGGTCCGGCCCGACGAACAGGTGCTCGACGACACCGATCGTTACGGCGTGGAGATGGGTCTGCAGATCGCCCAGGAGCACGGCGGAACCGTGACCTTGGTGACGATGGGCCCCAAGGGATCGATGCAGGGGATCCGGCAAGCTCTGGCGATGGGTGCGGATCGCGCCGTGGTCGTGGACGACGGCGATCTGAAGGGATCCGACGCCCTCACAACCGCTCAGGTGCTGGCTGCCGCCATCGAGCGCACCGGTTTCGACCTCGTGATCGCCGGCACCGAATCGACCGACGGCTATTCCGGTGTCCTCCCCCAGATGTTGGCCGGACTGCTCGATGTGCCCGCCCTCACCTACGCCACCCAAGTCCAAGCCGGAGACGGCAAGGTGACGATCCACCGCCAAACCAGCGCCGGCTACGACGTCGTCGAAGCCTCGCTTCCCGCCGTGGTGTCGGTCACCGCCGGAGTGGTCGAGCCCCGCTACCCCACTTTCAAGGGAATCATGGACGCCAAGAAGAAGGAGGTCCAGGAGTACACGGCCTCCGACCTGGGCGTCGACACCAGCCTCCGTCAGCGCGTGACCGCGGTGGAGCCTGCTCCCGAACGCGAAGCCGGCGCCAAGATCGAAGACGACGGCGAAGCACACCTCAAGATCGTGGAACTGCTCCAGCAGAAGAAGGTGATCTGAATGGCAGCCGTGTGGGTTTTCATCGAAGAAGAAGCGGGTGCTCCTGCCACGGTGGGTCTCGAGCTGTTGACCAAGGCCCGGTCGCTCGGGGATGTCACCGCCGTGTACGTAGGAGCCGGCTCCGAGCAGGCCTTCGCCACCCTGGGTGAGCACGGGGCGACCCGGGTGCTACACGCCGACCCCGGGGATGCACTTCCCTCCGCTCCGGTGGCGGCTGCCCTCGCTACCGCCTGCGAATCGGATGCGCCCGACCTCGTCCTCTTCGGCCAGGCATACACCGACCGCGACGTGGCCGGGCGCCTCGCGGCGCGCCTCGGTCGTTCCGTCCTCTCCAACGCCGTGGACGTCGACCTCCGGGACGGCGCCGTGGTCACCACGCACGAGATGAGCGGCGGCACCCAGATCGCAACCGCTGAGGTCGCCGGCGACAAGCCTCACATCGTGCTCGTGCGCCCCAAGTCCTTCCCCGTCGAGCCGGTGGGCGGTAGCGCCCCCCAAGTCGAGAAGCTCGAGCTCCCGGATGTCGGCCGGTCGGCCGCCCGGATCCTCGAGCATCACGTCGAGGAGAGGGAAGGCCCGCAGCTCGAAGACGCCGCAGTCATCGTCGCCGGAGGCCGTGGCCTGGGCTCGGCCGAGGCCTACGAGTTGGTCGAGCGGCTGGCCAAGCTGCTGAACGCCGCCACCGGCGCCACCCGGGCGATCGTCGACGCCGGCTGGGTGCCGTATGCCAAGCAGGTGGGCCAGACCGGGAAGACGGTCAAGCCCGACGTCTACATCGCGGCCGGCATCTCCGGCGCCATGCAGCACCTCGTCGGTATGAAGGACTCGAAGACGATCATCGCCATCAACAAGGACCCCGACGCACCGATCTTCTCGGTCGCCGACCTCGGGGTGGTTGGCGACGTCCACAGCGTGCTTCCGAAGCTGATCGAGGCTCTGGAGAGCCGCTGACCTCAGTCGACTGCTCGTCCGACGGCGACGGTATCCACGTCGTCGCCGTCGGACGAGATGCTCACGACCATCAAGAAGTCACCGGCGCCGTGGAGTTCGACTTCGCCCGCGTTGGTGAGACCCCTGATCTCCTCCCAGGTCGACTCACTCCACCGAGTGCCGTCCGCGCTGTGGATGACCCTCGGACCGGGCGTCGGCGAACGGATGTAGAGAGGCGCGGTCATGGCGACCCATCGATCGATCGGGATCGAAAACGCCGCCTCGTCCGTCACGAAAACCACGTCTCCATCCACGATGCTCACCGTCGACCCGGGCAGACGCTTGCTCCACACAACGTCTTCGTCGCGAATCAACTCCACTCCGTCATCGGTCTCCACTCGATAGACGTGATCGCCGATGGGAACCGACCGGCCCTGCTGGCGACTGCGACTCTGGGGCCGCTCACGTTCCATGAGGCCGACTCCCACCCCCGAGCCGGCCACGAGTTCCCGGAAGTGGTCGGGATGGGCGTCCAGCGCCGCCGGTACGAGGAGTTGCACTTCAGATGCGCCGGGCCGCCACCAGAACGGCGCCGCAGTCCGTCCGGCACCGGCCACTCCTCCCGCCCACTCGACGATCTCGAAGGCGCTGGTGTTCACGGGGGCGAGGTCCCACGCGAGGCCATCAGCCGACGTCATGAGAAACCCCTCCGAAACCCCTACGTACAGCCCGCCCACCGTCTCGACGATCCGTTGGGGGATCATCTCTGGATGGGTGAGGGCGTCGATCGGCTCGAGAGAATCGAGGTCGGGGCCAAACCAGACCGCACGTTGCCGCACGCCGGCGACGGGTTCGAATCCGGGAAGATCGGCGACAGGTATCTCGGCGACGAGCAAACCCGGGTTCAGATGCACCCGTACCCGGTCCGGCCACACCTCGGCTCGGGCGTGTCCTCCGCGGATGAGTTGCGCAAACGGGTCGGGCATGTATTGCGCCACCGGTTCGGGCCCCACCCAGCCCTGGACGAGATATCCGTCCTCGACTCGATGTATCGAAGTGAACTCCAAGACATTCAGCTGCGAATCCCCGAGCGGCACCTCCCGGAACCCCCATCTCGAGCCGTCGGGCGAGGAGTAGATGAAGTGTTTCCATTCTCCGCCACTCCACCCCGTCACTGCCACGGCGAGTCCCTCTTCCGAGGCGTGGACTGTGTCGACTCGCCATTCTCCGGTGACCGTGATGGGAGACTCCGCGGACCAGCGTACGCCATCGGTGCTCGTCCACACCGCCAGGCCCTCGTCTCCGGCCCCGAAGAGCCAGTAGAGGTCCCTGAACTCGACGACCCCACCGATCTGATCGGCGTCTCCCAAACCCACCGGCTTCACCCAGTCGAGCGTCTCGTCCACGACTTCGCCCTGGGCCATGGCCGGCGGCGTCGTGACCGTCGGGAGCTCCGGCAAGGTCGAGGCGGGCGGACTCGGGTCTCCTGTCGAGGCGGAAGAGATCACGGCGATGACCACGATGACCACGGCGCCGGCTATCGCGGCCCAGACCCCTTTCAGCGGCGGCGAAGAATCAGGTTCGTCGCCTCGCTCGTCGTCGATGAGGACGCCGCTCGGTTCCACTCGTCGGACACTACGCCGTTGGGACTTGGGCAGTTCGGGGTGGTGGGGCGTTGGGGAGGGTGGTGCCGTCGGGTCGGATGAACTCGGGGTCGGTGGCGGTGCCTTGGAGTTTCCATCCTTGCCGGTGGATGA
>Ga0207873_1000567_pt1 | contig 39766 bp, 34 predicted proteins | sample BGWIniCompost_FD_187373 | JGI IMG/M metagenome (GOLD analysis project Ga0207873, IMG submission 187373) | Cellulose adapted compost microbial communities from Newby Island Compost Facility, Milpitas, CA, USA - BGW Initial Compost (SPAdes)... ... | reverse complement strand
GTCCCGAACACCGGTCCGGTCCCGGCGGTCCGGCCCTCGTGCCGGTCACCCTCGCGGGCCCGGGTGCCGGTCGGGCGCAGGCCGATCGTCTCGACGCGGGGCCCGTCGTCCACGGGCCGGGTGGTCACCGCGCTCCAGGGTGCGAGCACGTGGCGGCCGGTGGTCGTGGTGGCGCCGGTGCCGGTCGACCCGCTGCCGCCGTCGGTGGTCGTCACGGTCGAGCCCAGCGACCGCTCGGTCACCACCCCCGGCGCGAGCGTGACCATGGCCGTGAGGCCGCCGCCCGGGGTGGGGGCGAGGCGCACGCTCAGCGCATGGCGCCGGGCCAGCCGGGCCACGACGTGGAAGCCGAGCATGGGGGAGCGGCCGAGGTCGACCTCCGGGGCCTCGGCCAGCACGAGGTTGGCGTTGCGCAGCTCGGGCTCGGTCATGCCGATGCCGCTGTCCTCGATCGACACGACCGGCATCGGCGGGTCGTCGGGGGACAGGTGGCTGCGCACCCGCACCGTCGCCGTCGGCGGCGAGAACGTGACGGCGTTGTCGATGAGCTCGGCCAGCAGGTGCACGAGGTCGGCGGCCGCCCGGCCCTCGACCTGCAGGTGGTCGTTGACCAGCGGCTCGACCCGGTGGCCGTCCTCGACCTCGGCGGCCGCGGCCCGCACCACGTCGACCAGCGGCACCGGCCGGCTCCAGCGCCGGGGCGTGTCGTCGCCGGCGAGCACGAGCAGCGAGCCGGCGTTGCGGCGGATGCGGGTGGCGAGCTGCTCGAGCTGGCGGACCTGCTCGCGCAGGTCGGCGTCGTCGACGCGCTGGGACACGTCGCCGATGACGTCGAGCTGGCGGTCGAGCAGCGACTGGTTCCGGCGGGCCAGGTTCACGAGCAGGCCGGACACCGCCTGCTGCTTCGCCGCCTCGGCGGCCGCCAGGTCCTCGACCAGCTGGAGGTTGCGCCGCTGCTCGCGCTCGGCGTGGCTCCAGAAGGTGACCACCCCGCTCGACGCGGCGAGGAGGGCCGCCACGTGGATGCCGGACCACAGCAGCGGCCGCTCGTGCGCGGCGTCGTGGTCGAACATGACGTCGTGGGCGGCGACGCTGGTGGCGCCGAGGGCAACGACGGTCAGCACGACGTTCCACAGGAACGGCGCCCAGTCCTGGTACAGGGCGACGAGGCCGATCAGCACGAAGGCGTGGAAGCGGGCCTCCACCCGGCCGCCCGAGAGGTGGACGAGGACGACCGAGCTGGCGACGAACCCGGCGGTGACGGCGAACGACGCCGGGCGGCGTGCCGGGAGGAACCAGCCGGCCACGGCGCAGGCGGCCGGGGCGAGCAGCTCGAGCGCCAGCGGCCCGGGGTCGTGGCCCCGCCACGTGCCGAGGGCGGCGAGCGCGGGCAGGTGGGCCACCAGCACCCACCACAGGACCCGGTGCCGGTGGCGGAACGTGCCGTCGTCGAGCGTGTTGCCCCGGGGCAGGCGGTCGCGGACCGCGGCCGTCAGGCCGCGGGGCGGCGGGAGGTGGCGGCCCTCGCCGCCGTCGCCGTCGTCGGCCGCGTCGGCCGGCGCGGGTGCGGCGTGTCGCGGCCGGTGCGCCCCCGCGCCCCCATCGTCGTGCCGCGACGGTGCCGCCGCGCCGGCAGCGGTCGCGGTGGACCCCCGAATCCCCATTGGCCGCAAGTGTTAGCCGCGATTCGCGCGGGCTGCCAGTACCCCCGACGGCCCGCCGGCCGCGTCGCGAGGGGCGGCGTCAGGGCTTGCGCGCGACCCCGCCGAGGATGGCGGTCGCCCGCCGGCCGCGGGTCGCCGCGCCGCCGTCCGGCCGCCACTCGGGCACCGGCACGAGCCCCGGCTCGACGAGCTCGAGGCCGTCGAAGAAGCGGCGGATGTCCTCCGGCGAGCGGGGCGTCGCGGGGTAGTTGTCGCGCATGCGCTCGTTGAGGCGCTCGGCGAGCAGCCGGATGTCGCCCTCGTCCGCGCGGTCGACGATGTGGGAGATCGCCACGTAGCTGCCGGGGGCCAGGGCGTCGACCAGGCGGGCGACGCACTCGTGGGGCCGGTCGGCCTCGGCGATGACGTGGAGGATGCCGACGAGGACGAGCCCGACCGGCTTCCCGAGGTCGAGGGTGGCGGCGGCGCGCTCGAGGATCTCGTCGGGCCGGCGCAGGTCGCCCTGGACGTAGGCCGTCGAGCCGTCGCCGCGGCCCAGCAGCGCGTGCGCGTGGGACAGGACGATCGGGTCGTTGTCGACGTAGACGATGCGGGCGTCGGGCGCGACCTCGAGGGCGACGGCATGGGTGTTGTCGTCGTTCGGGATGCCGGTGCCGATGTCGAGGAACTGGCGCAGCCCGCACTCGCCGGCGAGGAAGCGGACGACCCGCCCGAGGAAGGCCCGGTTGGCCCGGGCGTCGGCGCGGGCGCCCTCGACGCCGCCGGGGTAGGCGGCGAAGGCGTGCTCGGCGGTCCGGCGGTCGACCTCGAAGTGGTCGTGGCCGCCGAGGAGGTAGTCGTAGATCCGCGACGTGTGCGGGACCGTCGTGTCGATCGGGGGGAGGTCGCGGTCCGCGGGCGTGGCGGCGGTCGGTCGATCGGTCACCTCACGACCTCCGGTCGGGGCGACGGGCGGTCGCGGACGGCGGGCGACGCGGCATGTCGCTCATCTTCGCTCATCCGCACGCACCGTGCCCATCCCCGGCTCCCGGGTCCCGGCGCGCGTGTCTCCGATCCGTAACGGGACGGGTGCGCACCGTGCGCCGGCGTTCGCGAACATGGGGGCGGGCGAAGGAGGATCGCGATGGGGACGTGCGAGAGGCTCATGCGGGTGGAGGCACCTGCGGACGTCGTGTGGGGCTGGATGTCCGACCCCCGCAACCTGTTCCGGGTCAACATGCTCCACGCCGAGGTGCACACCGACGAGACCGAGCTGCGGCCGGGCGCGGTCATCACCGTCGACCACGACTTCTTCGGCCTGTACAAGCAGCGCCGCCAGGCAAAGATCCGCGAGGTCCGCCCCTACTTCGTCGCCTTCGGCGAGTTCAAGGCGCCCGAGGAGCCGGGGCGCGACCCGTTCCCGCACCACCAGTCGTTCCAGGTCGTGCCCGTCGACGACAGCTCGTGCGTGATCATCAACCGGATCTCGGGGCGCTACGTGTTCCCCGGGGCCGGGCTGGTCGGGGAGCTGCTCTTCCGCCGCTACATGCCGACGCTGCTCGACGACGACAACCAGGTCATCGCCGTCGGGTGCGGGGCCATGCCGCCGACGAAGGTCCGCCGGCCGGCCGGGCTGCTGCTCTGGCCGCTCATGGCCATCGGCGGCCGGTTCGTCAAGAAGTCGACGCGCCGGCAGCTGCTCGAGCAGATGAAGGCCGAGCGGCAGGCCGCCGCGGCGGCCGGTGGCGCCGACGGCGACGGGCGTGGCGAGCCGGCGGACGCGGCGGCCGCCGCCACCGACGGGTAGCCGACCCGGCACCCGCCCGATCGACCACGCTGAGCGGCCGGCTCAGCCGCCCCGCACGGGGTGTGCCGGGCCGGCCGTCGCGCGTCGTGGCCGGGACGACGGAAATGGACGTCGCGTGCTGGTCCCGATACGATCTGCATGTCGCGTCCAACAACGGGCGATGTCCAGGATCCGCTAACGTCCGGGCTGGGGGGACTGGATCCGTGAGGCGAGCATGATCAGTCCATACGTCCGTCGCCTGCGATTGGCTGCCGAGCTGCGGGCCCTGCGCACCCAGGCCGGGGTCACCCACGTGCAGCTGGCGAAGATGATCGGCCAGAGCCGGGCCCAGATCTCCCGCCTGGAGAACGGCCACGTCGTCGACCAGGACGACGTGATGAAGATCCTGGACGCGCTCGGCGTCGACGACGAGCGGTGGACGAAGATCATGACGATCGCCCGCGAGGCGGGCGAGCGCGGGTGGTGGGAGTCCAACCGCTTCATGGGCGAGCGCCAGGCCCTGTACGCCAACCTCGAGGCCGGCGCGTCCACCATCCGTGAGTTCCAGATGACCTTCATCCCCGGGCTGCTCCAGACGCCGGAGTTCACGCGGGCCCGGGGCGAGGCCGACCGGCTGTCGGGGGCGGGCCAGTTCCACCTCGAGAAGGCCGTCGAGGGCCGGCTCGGGCGCCAGCGCATGCTGCGCCGCCCCGGCGGCCCGACCTACGAGGTCGTCATCGACGAGCTCGCCGTGCGCCGGCCCTCCGCGCCGCCCGAGACGACGAAGGCGCAGCTCTACCACATCGCCGCCGTCGTCAACGGCAGCGACAAGATCGAGGTCCGGGTGCTGCCCATCGAGGCCGAGATCGAGGGCTACGCGGTGCCCCGCTCCGCGTTCTCGATCTACACCTTCCACGACCCGGACGACCCCACGGTGGTGGCGGTCGACACCGTCACCGACGACCTCGTCCTGACCGACAGCGACGAGGTGAAGCGCTACGACCAGCTGTTCGGCCGGCTCCGGGACGCCGCGCTGCCGGTGACCGACAGCCTCGACCTGCTGCTGGACGTGGCCAAGCGCATCTGACCCCGGTCCGGGTCGGCGGCTCCCGCCGCCCGCCCGCGGCGCGCCCGTCGGCGCGGGCTCCCCGGCCGCGCGCCGCCGTACCGGTCGCACCGTTCGCCTCCTGCCCCGGCGCCGGGCCGCCCGCGTGGCGCGCCGACGCGCCGTGCGCGTCGTGGCGCGCACACTCCGCACCGCGCGCCGGCATGGTCCGTCGCGCGGCGGCCCGGATTCCTGACCGGCTGTGCGCCGCTCTCGTCACTCTGCGTGAGATCTTGCGGCTGTCTGACGGGGTGACAGGATCGCGTCTTCCCTGGTCAGAGCGTTGTCGGCGCTCCCGTCCCGAAAAACTCCCCTGCGGTGCGTGGTCAAGAGTGGCCGATCTCAAGTACGTTTGGAATACGTGGGCAGTACAGCAGAGTGTGCTGCCCGCGCCACCGTCACATGTAGAAGGGACCGATCAACCATGCGACAGCGCACGTTCACGGGTTGGCGCAAGTCGAGCTTCTCGAGCGGGGGCGACAACTGCGTCGAGGTCGGGGTCGCCGAGGACGGCACGATCGGCGTCCGCGACACGAAGCAGCAGGGCAAGGGCCCGATCCTCGAGTTCTTCCCCAGCGAGTGGCGGGCCTTCCTCGAGGGCGTCCGCAACGGGGAGTTCGACCTGGCCTGAGGCCGACGAGCTGGGGTGAGGGCGTGAGCTGGGGATGCCGCCCGCACCGGCACGTTCCGTGCGGACCGGGCGTACGACACGTCCGGACCGGCTTGCGCTACGTGTCGTACCGACGGATACTGGGGACGAACCGAAGCTCTGGACTGTACGAGTCCACGAGCGGAACGGCAGGTTGGTCCGTCGGTCACGCGGCAGCGGGGGATGAACAGCATGACCAGGTCCAGCGGGAGCGCGCTGCGCCACACCGGGCGAGCACCGGCGCCGGGCCTGGCGACCACCGGTGCGCAGCGTGGCCACCGCCGGGGCCTGCGGTCCGTGGTCGGTTCGGTCGCCGCGTACCTCCGGGGCCGGTCTGCGGGTGGAGCGCCCGGGCCCGAGGCCGGGTCCCGGTGCCGGGCACCGTCGGAGGGCGAGCTCCGGCTCCTGGCCGGCCCCGTGCGGGGACCGTTGCCGGCGCCCCGCCGCGACCGGGTCGACCGGGGCTCGGCGCTGGCCCACTACCGCGGCCTGGTCGAGCAGTTGGCCAGCGAACGCCGGGGCGGCGCGGCCCCGGCGTCCCCGCTCACGTCGCAGCGCGCGGATGGCGGGACGCTCCGGCGGGAAGGCTCGGGGACGTGGACGATCGATCTCACCGGGCCCGCAGGGGAGGGGTGGCGCCGTGGTTGACACGTTGATGCGCGCCTGGCGGGCCGTCCGGCGGCCCGCCGACCGGGGTTCGGCCGCGGCCGGCCTCCAGGGCCCGCTCCCGGGGCGGCGGGACGGGCGCCTGCGGCTGCGGGGCGACGTCCGCTGGTGCGGGGCGTCGGGGTGGCAGCTGCGCCCCGGATGCGGTGACGGCGCCGGCACCGCCATCTGCCCGGTGTGCGGCCGCCGGGTCCGCACCCAGCGCAGCACCGTGGGCCGCTACGGCGTCGAGGTCATCGAGGCCCACGGGGTCTGACGGGCGCACCGACGCCGACCACGCGCCGCGCGCCGCCCGGTCCGACGAGGGCGGCGCGCGGCGTTCTCGCGCGCTCGGCGAACCGAGGTCCGTACCCAGTTTCGTCATCGTTTCAACATAATTTTCACGGTTCCGTCATGTGCGTGACGTCCGAGACCGGACCGATCGACATGCGGTGTGACCTGCGGTTATGTGCCCGTAGTCAGCGGAGGAGCGGGGACTTTGGTCATCACTTCGTCATGAATCTGTGACATATGTCATTGTTGGTGCCACGCAGAGTGGTGTCTAGTCTTCGCCGGACCTGACGAGCCCGCCGTGGCGGTCACCGATCCCGGTGATGGACCCGACGTGGCCCCGCCATCAGGGGAGCTGGGACCGACGACCGTCCGGTGGACCTCGTTCGGAGGCGGGCACCGCCGCTCGCCGCTGACACCGCTGAGGGATCTGGGGAGATGAGTGCTGGGGAGCCTCGCTGGGGTTTCCGGGACTGACACACATCGCAACCCGCTGAGCGCGTAGGGCCCCGCGCCCGCGCACCTGGCACGGCACGAGCGCCGGCCGGCCCGGGTCCACCGGGCCCTCGACGTCGCGCGCCCGTCCGCGCCCCCGCAGCGGTGCAGGTCGTTCCGGGAGGAGAGCACGTGACGACGACACCGACACCGACAACCGAGCCGCACCGCGGTCCCGGCCGGCGTCCGCCGTCGCGCCCGCTCGCCACCCGGCTGTCCCTACACGCGACCCGAGCCGCCTCCCCGCCCGCTGGGGCGGAGGGCGTGCGCCAGGCGGGCACCCGGCGCCCCGCGCCGGGACCGCGGGCGTCCACGCCCCCGGACGTGGGCCGGTGGGCGGCGCCTGACGCACCATGCACAACCTCTTCCGCCGCACCCGCCCAGACCGCCGGCGACCGCGCCGGCTCCAGCTCCTCGCCGCGGCCGTCCTGGCCGCCGCGACCGTCGTCGGCGACCTGACGCCGACCCTCGGCACGGGGGCCGAGCAGGCCGCCGCCGAGCCCGTCCCCGCCGGGACCCCCGGCGTCCGGCGCTACTTCGGCAAGGGCCCCTACGAGGGGATCCGCGCCGCCGTCGCCCAGACGCCGCGACCCTGCGCGCTGTCCGACGACGAGCTCACCGCCTTGGTGATGGCACCCATCTTCAAGGAGGTCTCGATGGGCGAGACCCCCGAGCAGGCGCCGTCGCCCATGACCATGTCCCGCTGGGACGAGTGGACCGGCCGCTGGTCGGGCTCGAACAACCTCCACGCCAACTACGGGCTCTACGCCTTCCGTGACCCGCACACCCCCTACAAGCGGGCCTACTGGACCCCGGGGATCGGGATCTTCCAGTACGACTCGGCCGGCGTCGGCGCGCCCTTCACCGCCGACCAGCTGGTCGACGTGCAGCAGGTCGCCGGCCACGTGGCGGCCGGCATGGCCCAGCGGTACTGCGCCGCCGGCGGCGACGCGGCCGCACGCCGGGCCGCGGCCTGGGCGCCGTGGAAGGCGCTCGGCGGCATCGCCAAGAGCGAGGCGCTCTACGCCGAGATGATGGCCCCGGGCCGGCCGCCGTTCTCGAACATCGGCCTCGTCGAGGGCATCGAGCGGACCGGCGGCATGCGGACCACCACCTGCCTGCTCGGTGGCGCCGAGGTCACCTGCCACCGCATCGACCCCGCGGCCGCGCAGGGGGCCAACTGGTGGGCCACGAGCGAGATCGACGGCGGGCCGGTCGCCGAGGGCCAGGCGCCGCTCACCGCGCCCTTCTACGTGGTCGTGCGCAACGGCTACGAGGAGCGCCACTGGCTGGCCGCGGACACCGGCTACGACGTCGACATCTCCGCCCGCCGGCTGCTCGGGCAGAACGCCCGGCCGATCGACGGCCAGCCGCACTCGGGGCTCGAGTGGTACGCGACCTCCGACCTGTGCGACACGTCCCGGCCCGAGCTCGGCTGCGCGCCGGAGCCCGAGCCGGCCCCCGCCGAGCCCGTCGCCGCACCCCGCGGCGGCGGTGGCGAGGGCCGCGGGGCCGAGACGGCGGGCGACCACCCGCTGCTCCTGGGCGCCTCCGACGCCGGCTCCCTGTGGTCGGCGCTGCGCTCGGCCCGCCCGGCCGGCGGCGACCGCGCCGCCGGCGAGGGGAGCGGGGCGGAAGCGGCCGACGGCCTGTTCGCCGCCCTGTCGCCAGATCCTCCGGCGCCGCAGTAGGGACGGCGGCCGGAGGCCGGCCCGCCCGCCCCGTCGCCCGTTCCATCCGCGGCGGCGGGGTGGGCGAGGTCCGGCGGCCGGTGGGACCGGTCGGCCACGATCCGCGCCGTCCCGGGGGCGGAGCGTGCCACCTGGCGAGGCGGGGAGCACGGCGGTACACAGTGGGCCGTCCGTCACACCCCCGGGTCTGCGCCCCGGGGCCGTGCCCGAGCCGGGAGACCCATGGCCCGATCACGCGTCCGCCGTACCCGAGCCGCCTGCCTCGCGCTGGCCGCCACCGCACTGCTCAGCACCGGCCTCGCCTGCACCTCCGACGGCGGCGACGGCGAGGGGGCCGACGGCCGGGTCCTCGGCGAGGGCGACGAGTACGAGGCCACCATCCGCCGCACCGAGGGGGGCGTCCCCCACATCACCGGCGACTCCCTCGCGGACGTCGCCTTCGGGCAGGGGTGGGCCAGCGCCGAGGACCGGGCCTGCGACCTGGCCGACCAGGTGCTGAAGGTGACCGGCACCCGGGCCCGGTGGCTGGGCCCGGGCGAGGACGACGCCAACATCGACTCCGACGTCGCCTGGCGGGCCATCGGCATCGCCGAGCGGGCCGCCGAGGACTGGGAGGAGGCCCCCGACGACGTCGTCGAGCTCTTCACGGCCTTCACCGCCGGCTGGAACGCCCACCTCGAGGAGGTCGGGGCGTCGGGGCTGTCGGGCTGGTGCTCGGGCGCCGAGTGGGTGCGCCCGCTCGAGCCCGTCGAGGTCTACACCTACGCCCGCTCGGTCGCCCTCCAGGCCAGCAGCGGGGCGCTGGTGCCCTACATCGCGTCGGCGGCGCCCCCCGGCGAGGCGGGTGGGGCCGGCACGGGCGCGGGCGGCGAGGCGCCGGCCGGCGAGGAGGACGAGGAGGCCGCCGCGGCGACGGCCGACGGCGGCCGCCTGCGGGGCACGGCCGCCTCGAACGGCTGGGCCATCGGCGCCGACCGCTCCGCGACCGGCGGCGGGATGCTCGTGGCCAACCCGCACTTCCCCTGGGAGGGCGAGCTGCGGTTCTGGGAGGTCCACCTCACCGTCCCCGGCGAGCTCGACGCCTACGGCGTCCAGCTCTCCGGCCTGCCCGGCATCGGGATCGGCTTCACCGAGGACTTCGCGTGGACCCACACGGTCTCCGCCGGCAACCGGTTCACCGCCTACCGGCTCGAGCTCGTGCCGGGGTCGCCGACCACCTACCGCTACGGGGACGAGACCCGGGAGATGACGCCGACCGAGCACACCATCGAGGTGCTGGGCGAGGACGGCGAGGTGCGCGAGGTCACCCGGACGACCTGGTCGTCGCACTACGGCCCGATCATCGACTTCCCCGGCTTCGGCTGGACCGAGACGGCGACCATCACCTTCCGCGACGCCAACATCGACAACGACGAGTTCGCCGAGCAGTACCTCGGGATGCTCACCGCCGACGACCTCGACGAGTTCATCGAGGTGCACCAGGAGGTCAACGGCGTGCCGCTCTTCAACACGATCGCGGCGTCGGCCGACGGCCGGGCCTGGTACGCGGACACCTCCGCCACCCCCAACCTGTCGGACGAGGCGATCGAGCTGTACGAGGCGTCGCTCGAGAGCGATCCCATCGTCGCCATCGCGGCCGACAACGGGGCCGTGCTGCTCGACGGGTCGGACCCCCGGTTCGAGTGGGTCGAGGTCGAGGGCGCCCGCGACCCGGGCCTCGTGCCCCCGGACGAGCAGCCGCAGATCACCCAGAGCGACTACGTCTTCAACGCCAACGACTCGTTCTGGGTGCCGCACGCGACCGCCCTCCTCGAGGGCGACTACTCGCCGCTGCACGGCCGCCAGCGCACCCCGCTGTCGCCCCGCACCCGCGAGAACGCGGTCGTCCTCGACGACATGTCGCCGGCCGGCGCCTCGGGGGAGGACGGCCGGTTCACGCTCGACGAGCTGGCCGACGCCGCCCTGGCCAACCGGGGCTACACGTCCCGGGCGCTGCTCGGCGAGGTCGTCGCCCGGTGCCGGGCGGCCGGCAGCACGCCCATCGAGGTGCCCGAGCTGCCGCCCGGCGAGGACGGCGCCCCGGGCCTGCCCGCGGCCGCGATCGACGTGTCGGCCGCCTGCGACGTGCTGGCGTCCTGGGACGGCGTCTACGACGTCGACCGCGCCGGGCCGGTGGTCTGGCGCGAGCTGATGGCCCGCTTCGGCCGGGAGGCGCTGGTCGAGGCCGGGCCGCTGTGGGCCGAGCCCTTCGACCCGACCCGGCCGGTCACGACGCCGAGCGGGCTGGCGCCCGCCCCGCCGGGCGGGCCCTCCGCCGACCCCGTCCTGCAGAACCTGGCCCGGGCCGTGCAGGTGCTGGAGGCGGCCGGCGTGCCGGTCGACGCGCCCCTGGGCGAGGTGCAGTTCGCGGTCCGCGCCGGCGAGCGCATCCCGATCCACGGCGGCACCGGTGCCGACGGCACGACCAACATCGTCGGCTTCGGCCGGAGCTGGTCGATCCTCGACCCGGAGCTGGCCGACGTGGAGCGGGCCCCGGTCGCCGAGGGGGCGGCCATCGCCACCTACGGCGAGGACACCGGCTACCTGGTGAACAACGGCACGTCGTTCCTCATGGCGGTCGCGTTCGGCGAGGACGGGCCCGAGGCCCGCACCTTCCTGACCTACGGCAACACCGAGGACCGGTCCGACCCGGGCTACGTCGAGGCCACCCGCCGCTTCTCCGAGAAGGAGTGGCGCGAGGTCCCCTTCACCGAGGAGGAGGTGGAGGAGGCCGCGGTCGAGGTCGTGACCGTCCGTGGCTGAGGTCGGGCGGGCCGCCTCCCTAGGCTGTGCCCGGTCGTCGCGAGAGGAGCTGTGACGTCGTGGATCCCCGCAACCGGTACCTGCTGACCCGTGCCCTCGCCGCCGCCGCGACCCTCAACGCGCTGCGGCCGGTCACCCGGTTCGCCCCCCACGTGACCACGGCCGAGTTCGTCGCGGGCGTGCCCGTGTCCGAGATGCCGCTGCAGGTGGCCGCGCTCGAGGGCGGCCTGGCCCTGCTCGGCGCCGGGCGGGGGCGGGCCCGGGGCTGGCGCGGCCTGCTCGGCCTCGGCCTGACGGCGGCCTCCATCGCCGGCCTCTGGCGCCTGCACCGCGACGCGCAGGACAGCGAGGAGGTCCTGGAGCGGGCCCTGGTCGAGGCGCTGGGGCCGGGCTACCGCGACGCCATCGACGAGCCCTTCAGCCCCGCGCCGGCGGCACCGGTCGACCGGTCGCAGCTGCTCGTGCCCCGCTTCCCCCGGCGCAAGCGCTACACGGCGAGCGGGGCCAACATCGCCTACGGCGACGCCGGCCGCCGCAACATGCTCGACGTCTGGAAGCGGGCCGACCTGCCCGACGACGCCCGGGCGCCGGTGCTGCTGCAGGTGCACGGGGGCGCCTGGACGGTCGGCCAGAAGGAGGGCCAGGCCTACCCGCTCATGTCCCACCTGGCGGAGCGGGGCTGGGTGTGCGTGGCCATCAACTACCGGCTGAGCCCCCGGGCCACCTGGCCCGACCACATCGTCGACGTGAAGCGGGCCATCGCCTGGACCCGGGCGACGATCGCCGACCACGGCGGCGACCCCGACTTCATCGTGCTCACTGGCGGCTCGGCCGGTGGCCACCTCACGGCGCTCGCCGCGCTCACCCCCGGGTACGCGCCGTGGCAGCCGGGCTTCGAGGACGCGGACACCAGCGTCGCCGCGGCGGTGCCGTTCTACGGCGTCTACGACTTCCTCGACCGCCACGGCGTCGCCAACCCCATGCTGGAGGGGCTGCTGGCCCGGGCGGTGATCAAGACCCGGTTGGAGGACGACCGGGAGACCTGGGACCTCGCGTCGCCGATGAGCCACGTCCGGGCCGACGCACCGCCGTTCTTCGTCGTCCACGGCGCCAACGACACGGTGGTGCCGGTCGAGCAGGCCCGGTACTTCGTCTCCATGCTCCGGGAGGTGTCCACCTCGCCCGTGGTCTACGCCGAGCTGCCCCGGGCCCAGCACGCGTTCGACATCCTGCCCTCGTTGCGCACCCACCACACGGTGCGGGCGGTCGAGCGGTTCCTCGCCGTCGTGCGCAGCCGCCACGGCGGCGAGACGCCCGCCGAGGCGGTCACCTCCGAGGCCACCTGAGCTGTCACGGCGCCGGGGTACCTCCGAGTGCTGCGACGAAGGAGGACCCATGGCGATCCGGACAGGGTGGGCGGCGGTCGCGCTGGCGACCCTCGGGCTCGGCGCCTGCGCCCAGGAGGCGGACGGCGTGCTGACGGCCCCGACGGCCGAGTCGACCACCACCACCGAGCGGTCGACCACGACCGAGCCGACCACGACGACGGTGGCGACGACGACCACGACGACCGCGCCGACGACCACGACCGGCGCCGAGTCGGTGAGCCAGGCGAACGCCCGCCGCGCGGCGGAGGGCTACCTGGACGTGCTCCCGTTCTCGCGGCAGGGCCTCATCGAGCAGCTGGAGTTCGAGGGCTACTCCACCGAGGACGCGACGTACGCGGTCGACTCCCTCGACGTCGACTGGTACGAGCAGGCGGCCCTCATGGCGCAGAGCTACCTCGACGTCATGCCGTTCTCCCGGCAGGGCCTGATCGACCAGCTGGTCTTCGAGGGGTTCACCCCGGAGGAGGCCGCGCACGGGGCGGACAGCGTCGGCCTGTGACGGGCGGCCCGGTCAGCCGCCGACGCCGGCGCCGCCGGGCAGCAGCGCCCGGACGTAGGCCGAGGGCGTGCACCCCGCGAGGCGGCGGAACTCCCGCACGAGGTGGCTGTGGTCGGCGTAGCCGCAGGCGGCGGCCACGTCGGTGATCGACCGGTCGGGGTGGGCGGCCAGCAGCCCGGCGGCCCGCCGGAAGCGCAGGACCCGGGCCGCGGGCTTGGGCGGGAGGCCGACCTGCTCGCGGAAGCGCACCGTGAAGTGCCGCCGGCTCCAGCCGACCTCGTCGGCCAGCACGCCGACCGCGACCTGCCCGTGCGACCGGCGGAGCTGCCGCCAGGCCCAGACGACGGCCGGGTCCGGGTCGGGCCCGTCGGCGGCGCGGGCGATCAGCACCTCGTCGAGCAGGTCGAACCGCTCGGGCCAGCCGGGGGCCGTGGCCAGCCGCTCGGTCAGCTCGGCGCCGAACCGGCCGAGCACGAGGTCGAGGTCGACGCACTCGTTCGCCAGCTCGTGCGGCGGTCCCAGCACCCGGGCGGCGCCGAGGGGGGTGAGGTCGACCTGCACGCCGTGCTGCGTGCCCGCGAACCGGGTGACGACGTAGCCGTCGTGCAGCCCGGCGACGAACGAGGTGACGCGCCGGGCCGGGGAGCCCGAGGCGCTCAGCTCCACCAGGTCGATGGGGTCGCCGAAGCTGATGATGACCGGCACCCGGTCGGTGGCGGTCTGGCGGCGGCGGACCTCGCGGCCCGACTCCTCGTAGCCGCAGTAGGGGCCGGCGACGATGCCGTCCAGCGACGGGTCGGGGCGGCGGAGCGCCATCGCCCAGGCGTGGCCGTCGTGCTCGCCCTGGCGCAGGGCGACGTCGCCGCGGACCGTGGTCACGGGCACCAGTGTGCCAGCGACGCCGCCGGCGGGCGCGCCGGTCGCGCGCCGGCGAGGTCGCGGGCGGGCCCGCCGAAGTTGTCACAGGTGGCCGTTACCGTCGACGAATGCGCTACGGCGTCAGCATCCCGGTCATGGACGAGCCCGGCGCGCTGGTCGACATCGGCCTCGCCGCCGAGGCGAACGGGTGGGACGGCGTGTTCCTCTGGCACCACGTCGTCGGCACCCCCGACCTCCCGATGCCCGTGTCCGACGCCTGGGTCGTGCTCGGCGCGCTGGCCACCCGCACCGAGCGGGTCCGCCTCGGCACCACCGTCACCGCGCTGCCCCGGCACCAGCCGCAGGAGGTCGCCCGCCAGACGGTGACCCTCGACCGCCTCTCCGGCGGGCGGGCGGTGCTCGGCGTCGGGCTCGGCGAGCCGCCGTCGGAGTACACGGCGCTGGGTCGCCCCGCCGACCGCCGCACGCTGGCGGCCATGCTCGACGAGGGGCTCGAGGTGGTGGCGGGGCTGTGGTCGGGCCGGCCCTTCACCCACCACGGCGCCCACTACACGTTCGACGAGGTGCAGTTCCTGCCGCCGCCGCTGCAGCAGCCGCGCATCCCCGTCTGGGTCTCGGCCATGGCCCGCAACGAGCGCACGCTGGGCCGCGCCGCCCGGTGGGACGGCGTCGTGATCGGGGCCATGACCGCCGAGGGCACGGTGGACGTCCTGCCGGCCGAGGCCGTGGCCGAGGTCGCCGCCCGGCCCGACGCCCCGGCCGACGTCGTCGTGGCCGCGCCCCCGGGCACCGATCCCGGCCTCTACGAGGGCACGGGGGCCACGTGGGTGCTCGTCACCGGCTGGCTCGACGAGCTGCGAGGCGTGGCCGCGGTGCCCCCGACCGGGTGAGCGCCCCGCCGGCCGGTGGTTCCGCGCCGGCGGCGGGAGGTCGGCCACCCGCCGGCGCCTCAGAGCTCGGCGGCGGCCAGGCGGCCGGTGAGGGCGGGGACCAGCGGGTCGTCGTCGGGCACCGCCGACCGCGCCCGTTCGAGCACCTCGACGTCGTAGGGGTGCACCGCGTTGTAGCGGAGGGCGACGCTCGAGCTCGGGCGCTGGAGGACGGCCGTCCGCAGGGCGACGTCGACGTGGTGGCGGTGCTCCTCGACGAAGGGCGAGGTGCTGGACGGCAGCAGCTGGCCGTCGTAGAGCCGGGTCGCGCCCTCGACGTCGCCTTGGTCGAGGCGCGCCAGCAGCCGCGTGACGTCGGCCTCCCAGTCGACGGTCAGCCGGTAGGGGCGGGAGGTCAGCTGCCCTCGCAGCTCCCGGCGCAGCCGCGAGATCTCGGCCTTGAGGGTGGTCATGGTGACCGGACGGTCGCCGTAGAGGTGGGCGTGCAGCTCGCCGAGCGTCACCGGCCCCGCCAGGCACAGGACCGCCAGGATCTCGAACTGCCGCAGCGTGAGCCGCAGCGGCCGGTCGCCGAGGCGGGCCGACGGCGAGCCGAGCAGGCGCAGCTGGAGGGCCGGCCGCGACGCCGGCAGCGGGCCGAACGCCCGCAGCTCGTGCTCGAGGTTGCGGGCGAGCGAGGCGACCATGGGCAGGGCCAGGGGGTTGGCGTGGCGCCACGTGGTCGACAGGTCGACGACGGCGACGAGCCGGCCGTCGGCGTCGTGCACCGGCGCGCTGTAGCACACCCACTCGTGCAGGGGGTCGAGCCAGTGCTCGGTGGCGAAGACCGCCACCGGGCGGGCCACCGCGAGCGCGAGGCCGATGCCGTTGGTCCCGGCGACCGACTCGTGCCAGATCCCGCCTTGCACGAGGCCGATGTCCTCGGCCCGGCGGTTCAGCCGCCGGGGTGCGGCCTGCACCAGCACGCGGCCCTCCGCGTCGGTGACGCAGGCCACGAGGTCGGACGTCTCCGCGATGGCCCGCAGGTGGGCCGGCAGGTCGGGCGCGGCCCGGCTGAGCGGCGAGGTCTCCCAGCGCGACCGGGCCTCGTCGGCCGGCTCGACCGGGGCGCTCCCGGCGCCGTCGGGGCGGAGGGCGGGCGCGCAGCGCCGCCACGAGGCCAGGACCGCGGGGTCCACGGCGTCGGGGGCCTCGGCGGCGCCGCCGGCCAACAGCGTCGCCTTGGCGGCGGCGATGGCCGTCCGTCGGTCGCTCAGATCGTCGATCATTCACCCTCCGCGGCGGGATCGTCGCGGTCGAACCCGGCACCGTTGCCGGGTCCGGCGCAGTCTACGGAGAAAAACCACTGTCCGCGCGATCTCGACCGCCGATGTTCGCCGAGGGCGCGTTCGCCGGAGCAACCTTTGTGCAACCTGGGCACGGGCACAGTGGCGTCGACGGGCCGAGCATGGTCCGTCTCCCCCGAGGAGTCGCCCGCGGCAGGCCGTCGGTAGGTACCCGCCCGCCCGCCACCAGCCGTCGGCCGGCGGGCAGACGACTCCTCGAGGCCCAGGCAGGCGGGCGCCGGCGGGGCTGCTCCTCCCCAGACCGTCCCGCCGGCGCCCCCACCCCGGGCCGGCCATCGAGGTTGACCCGAGGGTCAATTCGCCCGGTAGCCTGGGCGGATGACCACTGCGGCGCAGCGCGACGTCCATCGCTTCGAGTCAGTCCCCGCCGTGCGCGAGGCGCTGGCCAAGGTCGACTACCTGGCCGACGACGGCATCGCCGGCATCGTCTACCTCGCCGACCGGCTGGGGAAGCCGGTGCTCGTCGAGGGCCCCGCGGGCACGGGGAAGACCCAGCTCGCCAAGTCGGTGGCCGAGATCACCGGCTCGCGCCTCATCCGGCTGCAGTGCTACGAGGGCCTCGACGAGTCCAAGGCCCTCTACGAGTGGAACTACAAGAAGCAGCTGCTGCGCATCCAGGCGGAGCGGAAGGACGGCGCCACCTGGGAGGAGGTCGAGGACGACATCTTCTCCGACGACTTCCTGCTCACCCGCCCGCTGCTCGAGGCGATCCGGGCCGAGGACCCCGTCGTGCTGCTCATCGACGAGGTCGACCGGGTCGAGATCGAGACCGAGGCGCTGCTGCTCGAGGTGCTCTCCGACTTCCAGGTGTCGATCCCCGAGCTGGGGACGCTGACCGCCAAGCAGGTGCCGCTGGTCTTCCTCACCTCGAACAACACCCGCGAGCTGTCCGAGGCGCTCAAGCGGCGCTGCCTGTTCCTGCACCTCGACTACCCCGACCTGGAGCGGGAGCGGGAGATCGTGCTCGCCAAGGTGCCGGGCATCACCGAGGGCCTGGCCGACCAGGTCGCTCGCATCGTCCGGTCGATCCGCCAGCTCGAGCTGAAGAAGCCGCCGTCGGTGTCCGAGACCCTCGACTGGGCCCGGACGCTGCTGCTGCTCGGCGTCGAGCAGGTCGACGCCGCCGTCGCCACCGGCACGGCCAACATCCTGCTCAAGTACCAGAGCGACATCGCCAAGGCCACGAAGGAGCTCGAACAGGACGCCTCGCTCGGCGGCGAGCCCGCCGCCGGGACGTCCCGCCCCTGGCAGCGCAATGGCTGAGCCGGGCGAGGGCACCGAGCCGGGCCCCGAGGACCCGCAGGACGGGCGCCGCGACCGCGGCGGCGAGGCCGCGGCCGCCGGCATCACGGCCGGGCGCCACGAGGCCCGCGCCGGCGCGGGCGCGGCCGAGGCGATCCGGGGCCGGCGGGCCGGGGTCGAGCCGGGGGCGGTGCGCACCCGTCCCCGCACGCTGGAGGAGGCCGACCAGCGCCTGGCCGAGGTCGGCGCGGGCATCGCGCTGACCGAGCTGCTCGCCGGGTTCATCGGCGAGCTGCGAGCCGCGGGGCTGCCCGTCAGCCTCACCGAGAACCTCGACGCCATGGCGGCGCTGCAGCACATCCCGCTGGAGGACCGCGACGCGTTCAAGTACGCGCTCGGCGCCACCCTGGTGAAGAACGCCGCCCACTGGCGGGTGTTCGAGACCGTCTTCGAGGTCTACTTCTCCCTGCGGGGCAGCGAGTTCGCGCTCACCGACGAGCAGGCCGAGGCGCTGGCCGAGCTCGAGGAGCGGATGGGAGAGATGCCGGGGCAGACCGGCGACCGGTCGGGGGGCGGCGCCCTGGGCGACGACCTCACGCCGCAGGAGCTCGCCGAGATGCTCATGCGGGCGCTGTCCCAGAACAACGAGGCCATGCTGCGGGCGCTCGCCCGCCAGGCCGTGCGCCGCTACGCGGGCATGGAGCCCGGGCGCCCCGTCGGCGGCACCTACTACCTGTACCGGACGCTGCGGAACCTCGACCTCGAGGGCGTGGCCGAGAAGCTCCTGCAGCAGGCCCGGGAGCAGGCGCCCCAGCCGCTGACCCCGCTGGAGGAGCGCCTCGAGCGCGACGAGATCGAGGCCCGCATCGACCGCCTGCGCAAGGAGATCGAGGCCGAGATCCGGCGCCGCCTGGTCGCCGACCGGGGCGTCGAGGCGATGGCCAGGACGCTGCGCAAGCCGCTGCCCGAGGACGTCGACTTCATGCACGCCAGCCGCGAGGAGCTGGCCGCCCTGCGCAAGGCCATCTACCCGCTGACCCGCAAGCTGGCCGTGCGGCTGGCCCGCAAGCGCCGCCACGGGCGGCGGGGGCCGCTCGACTTCCGCTCGACGGTCCGCCACTCGCTGTCGACCGGCGGCGTGCCGATCGAACCCCGGTTCCGCTACCCCCGGCCGTCGAAGCCGGAGATCTTCGTGGTCGCCGACATCTCCGGGTCGGTGGCGGCGTTCGCACGGTTCACGCTGCACCTCGTCTACGCGATCTCCAACCAGTTCTCGAAGGTGCGGTCGTTCGTCTTCATCGACGGCATCGACGAGGTCACCCACCTCTTCGAGCGCACCGAGGACATCGCGGAGGCGGTGCACCGGGTGAACACGGAGGCCGACGTCGTCTGGGTCGACGGCCACAGCGACTACGGCCACGCCTTCGAGGTCTTCTGGCAGCGGTGGGGCAAGGACATCGGCCCCAAGACGACCGTCCTGCTGCTGGGCGACGCCCGGAACAACTACCACGCGTCGCAGTCGTGGGTGCTCAAGGAGGTGCAGCGCCGGGCCCGGCACGTCTACTGGCTCAACCCCGAGCCCCGGAGCTACTGGGACACCGGCGACTCGATCATCAGCGAGTACGCCACCTACTGCGACGGCGTGTTCGAGTGCCGCAACCTGCGCCAGCTCGAGCGCTTCGTCGACAACCTCGTCTGAACCCGCGTGACCCCGCCGCCCCCCGGTGGCACCATCGGCGGGGCGGGGGGCGCGACCAGGGGGAGGCCAGGTGTCCGAGGTCCTGCTGTTCCACCACGCCCAGGGGCTGACCCCGGGCGTGGTCGCCCTCGCCGACGAGCTGCGGCACGCCGGCCACACGGTGCACACGCCCGACCTGTTCGGCGGGCGCACGTTCCCGACCCTGGAGGAGGGCCTCGCCCACGTGGCGGCCACCGGGTTCGACGAGGTCGTGGTCCGCGGCCTGCGCGCCACCGACGGGCTGCCCGAGGACCTCGTCTACGCCGGCATCTCCCTGGGCGTGCTGCCGGCCCAGCGGCTCGCCCAGACCCGCCGGGGGGCCCGGGGCGCGGTGCTCCTCGAGGCGTGCGCGCCGGCCGCGACCTGGGGCGGCTGGCCCGCCGGCGTGCCCGTCCAGGTCCACGGCATGGACGGCGACCCCGTCTTCGCCGGCGAGGGCGACCTCGACGCGGCCCGGGAGCTGGTGACCCAGGCCGGGGCCACGGCGCGCGCCGAGCTGTTCACCTACCCCGGCGACCGCCACCTGTTCACCGACCGGTCGCTGCCCGGTCACGACGCCGCCGCCGCCGAGCTGGTCACGGCCCGGGTGCTCGCCTTCCTCGCCGCCCTCGGGTGACCGCCGGCGGGCGTGGCCGCCCGGCGCGGTCTCAGCGCTTTGCAAGCGTCGTGCGAGCGGGCACCGGCACAGTGGCGCCATGGCCGCGGCGGACGTGCGGGAGAGGACACGGACGATCCGGGCCGCCACCCGCGCCCTGCGCGTGACCCTGGCGCAGGCGGTCGGGCGGCGGCCCGAGCGGCGGGCCGCGACCGGGCGGCGGCGGTGGCGCCGGGCCGCGGTGCTCCAGAGCGACATCGTCGGCTCGACCCGGCTGCTGCGGGCCGCGGGCGACGACTACCCCGAGCTGCTGGTCCGGCACCGGCGGCTGATCGCCGCGGCCGTGGCCCGGCGGCGGGGTCGGTTCCTCGCCCACGCCGGCGACGGCACGATGGCCGTCTTCGACCGGGTCGACCACGCGCTGGCCGCCGCCGTCGACGCCCAGCGGGCGCTCGGCGCCGCGCCCTGGCCCGGTGACCTGGTGCCCCGGGTGCGGATGGGCGTGCACGTCGGCGAGATCGTCGAGGTCGACGGCGAGCCGGTCGGGCTCGCCGTCCACCACGGCGCCCGGGTCATGGCCGCGGCCCGCCCGGGCCAGGTGCTGGTCTCGCCGGACGCCGCGGCGGCCGCAGGGGCGGGTGGCGACGGGGCCGGTGCCACGGTCGTCGACGCCGGTTGGCACGTGCTGCGCGACCACGACGAGCCGGTCCGGCTCGGCCAGGTGGCCGCGGACGGCCTGGCGGTCGAGCCGCCGGCCGGTCTGCGGATCGACCTCCGCGACGTTCGCCAGAGCGTGCCAGCTTGAGCACGCTCCGTGCGGTCGTGGTCGCGTGCGCGCGGTGAACGTTGCAGTTGCGCGACCGTGGAAGCGGTTCCATTGACAGTGTGACATGTGTCATCTAGCCTCCCGCGCCGGTGAGTGGAAGCGGTTCCACGGCCGACGCCGAGCCGGCGAAGGCCTCGAGTGGGAGGGTCGTGACAATCGCGGACGTCGCAGCCCACGCGGGCGTGGGTGCGGGGACCGTGTCCCGCGTGCTCAACAACAGCCCCCGCGTCAGCCCGACGACCCGCGCCCGGGTCCTGGCCGCCATCGAGGCCCTGGACTACCGGCCCAACCCGCTGGCCCAGGGGCTCAGCCGGGGCCGCTGCCAGACCCTCGGCGTGGTCGTGCCCTTCTTCACCCACGCCTCGGCCATCGAGCGCCTGCGCGGCATCGTGGCCGCGCTGGACGGCAGCCGCTACGACCTCGTCCTGTTCAACGTCGAGTCGCCGGTCCACCGCGACGAGCACCTGGCGACCCTGACCCGGCGGGACCGGGCCGACGGCCTGATCGTGATGTCCCTGCCGCCGCCGCCCGCGAGCATCGAGCGGATCGTGCGGGCCGGCGTGCCGATCGTCCTCGTCGACGCCCGCGCCCCGGGCGTCCCCACCGTCGTCACCGACGACGTCGAGGGCGGCCGGCTCGCCACCCGGTACCTCGTCGAGCTCGGCCACGAGCGGATCGCCTTCATCGGCGACGACCACGACAACCCCCTCGGGTTCGTCGCCGGCCGCGAGCGCGAGCAGGGCTACCGGGAGACGATGGCGGCCGCCGGGCTCGCCGTGCCCGACGGGTACGTCGGCCACGCGCCCCACGTGCGGGGCGCGGCACGGGAGGTCGCGGCCCGCATCCTGGACCGGCCCGACCGGCCGACCGCGGTCTTCGCCTCGTCCGACTCCCAGGCCCTCGGCGTGCTCGAGGCCGCCCGCGCCGCCGGGCTGGCGGTGCCGGAGGACCTCTCGGTGGTCGGCTTCGACGACATCGAGGTGTCCGGCTACGCCGGGCTCACCACCGTGCGCCAGCCGCTCTACGAGAGCGGACGCCTGGCGGCCCGGCTGCTGCTCGACGTGCTGGAGGGCCGCGCCGAGCCCGAGCCCCGCGAGCACCGGCTCGAGCTCGAGCTCGTCGAGCGCACCACCACGTCGCCCCCTGGCGGGCGGACTAGCGTCGCCGGTCGTGGCCGCGCCGGCGGGCACAGTGTTCGCGATCGGGTCAGCGAGGAGCGGTAGGCGTCATGGCACGAATCGTTCTCGACGATGTCTGGAAGGTCTTCCCCGGTGGCACCGAGGCGGTGCGGTCCCTCAGCCTCGACATCGCGGACGGCGAGTTCGTCGTCCTCGTCGGTCCCTCGGGCTGCGGCAAGACCACCGCGCTGCGGATGATCGCCGGCCTCGAGACCATCACGCGGGGGAAGATCACCATCGGCGACCGCGTCGTGAACGACGTGCCGCCCAAGGAGCGCGACATCGCCATGGTGTTCCAGAACTACGCGCTCTACCCGCACATGACGGTGTTCGACAACATGGCGTTCGGGCTCAAGCTCCAGAAGGTGCCCAAGGACGAGATCGCCCGCCGGGTCGGCGAGGCGGCGAAGATCCTGGGCCTGCAGGAGCTGCTCGACCGCAAGCCGGCGGCGCTCTCGGGCGGCCAGCGCCAGCGCGTGGCCATGGGGCGGGCCATCGTGCGGCACCCGCACGCCTTCCTCATGGACGAGCCGCTGTCCAACCTCGACGCCAAGCTGCGGGTGCAGACCCGGGCCGAGATCTCCCGCCTGCAGCACGAGCTCGGGGTCACGACCATCTACGTGACCCACGACCAGACCGAGGCCATGACGATGGGCGACCGGGTCGCCGTCATGCGCAAGGGCGAGCTGCAGCAGGTCGACAACCCGCAGACGCTCTACGAGCGGCCCGTCAACATCTTCGTGGCCGGGTTCATCGGCTCGCCGGCCATGAACCTGGTCGATGCCCACCTCCACAGCGTCGACGGCGGGATGGAGGTCGAGGTGGGCGGCTTCCGCCTGCCGGTGCCGGCCGACGTGCTCGCCGGCCGCCCGGCGCTGCGGGACTACGCCGACCGCCTCGTGGTGCTCGGCATCCGGCCCGAGGACATGGAGGACGCGGCGCTCGTGTCCGACGCCCCGCCCGAGCGCCGCATCCGGTCGACGGTCGAGCTGCGGGAGGCGCTCGGCTCCGACGTGCTGGTCCACGTGCCCATCGACGCCAAGGCGGCGGCCACCGAGGACGTCAAGGAGCTGGCGGCCGACATCGACGCCGCGGCGCCGAGCGCGATCGGCGCCCGCGCCACGCTGGTCGCCCGGCTCAACCCCCGCACGGTGGCCCAGGAGGGGGACACGATCGAGCTGGTCGTGGACACCCACCGCCTCCACTTCTTCGACCCCGACACGGGGGCCGGCATCTACGGCGACGGCGACGCCTGAGCCCGCCGCTCGGACGCGATCTCCGTCCACAACACCCCGACAGCAAAGGAGAACAGCATGCGATTGCGACGGTTCATGGCGGTGACGGCCGTCCTCGCCCTCTTCGTCGCCGCCTGTGGCGACGATGACGACGACGGGGGCGACGAGGGCGCGACCGACACCGAGCAGGAGGCGAGCGGCGAGAACACCGGCCGCGTGAACGTCCTCGCGGCGGTCGAGCCGGAGGAGGCCGAGGTCATCCAGACCGTGCTCGACGAGCACATCAACGCCGACGCCGACTACACGGCCGAGCTCGAGGCCTCGGGCAACTTCGAGGAGGAGGTCGAGATCCGCGCGGAGGGCGGCACGCTCGACGTCATCCTCCTGCCCCAGCCCGGTGCGGTCATCGAGCACGCCCGGTCGGGCAGGGCCATCTCGCTCGAGGACATGGGCTTCGACATCGAGGAGCTCGAGGCCCAGTTCGGCGAGTACCTGCTCTCGCTCGGCGAGTACGAGGGCGAGCACTACGGCATGCCCACCAACGTCAACCTGAAGAGCATGATCTGGTACCCGAAGCAGGCCTTCGACGAGGCCGGCTACGAGGTGCCGGAGACCTGGGACGAGCTGATCGCCCTGAGCGACCAGATCGTCGAGGACGGCGGCACGCCGTGGTGCGTCGGGTTCGAGTCGGAGGGCAGCTCGGGCTGGCCCGCGACCGACTGGATGGAGGACATCATGCTCCGCACCGCGGGGCCTGAGGTCTACGACCAGTGGGTCAACCACGAGATCCCGTTCAACGACCCGGCCGTCGTGACCGCCGGCGAGTACTTCGGCCAGATCATGTTCGGCGAGGGCTACGTGCTCGGCGGCCCCGAGCAGACCCCGTCGATCGCGTTCGGTGACGCTCCCGGCCCGATGTTCCAGGACCCGCCCGGGTGCTGGCTGCACCGGCAGGCGAGCTTCATCAACGCGTTCTTCCCGGAGGACGCCGAGGCGGGCGTGGACTACGACTGGTTCCCGTTCCCGCCGATCGAGCAGGACGGCGTCCTGTTCGCCGGTGAGCTGGCCGTCGCCTTCCGCGACGCGCCCGAGATCCGCGACTTCCTGGAGCGGTTCGCGGGCGAGGAGGTCCAGTGCGCCATGGGCGGCGAGCCGGGGTCGGCCCGCCTGTCGCCCAACATCAACGTCGAGCCCGACTGCTACGCCAACGAGATCCTGGCCGAGTCGTCGGAGATCGTGAGCGAGGCGCTGGCGAACGACACCGGCCGCTTCGACGCCTCCGACCTCATGCCGAGCCGGGTCGGCGCCGGCAGCTTCTGGACGGGCATGCTGCAATACGTCCAGGAGGGCCCGGACTCGCTCGAGACGGTGCTCGACGAGATCGAGGCCAGCTGGCCCGACTGACAGGAAGACGGTGACGGCCGCCCGGTCCGACCGGGCGACCGTCGGTGGGGGGCGGCCGCCGGTCGGCCGCCCCCCGCATCCGCACCGAGGGGAGTGAGCACGTCGTGACCACGGCGTTGGAAACCGAACCGGAGGCACCGGAGCCCGTCCCCGACGAGGACGAGCCGGCGCCGCGGGCGGTCCGAGCGGTCGCCCTGGCGGTGCTGCGCCTGCTGGGGGCGCTCGTCGTCCCGATCGCCGCCTTCTTCGGCCTGTGGCTGACCTTCGACTGGATGCGCGATGCCGACGTCAACCGCTTCGTGCTCGTCGCGGTGGCCATCGCCGTGGGCGTCGGCGGCGTCTTCCTCCTCTACTGGGCCATGAACCGCACGGTCGACCACCTGCCCGAGCGGTTCCGCGAGGGCGTGCGGCCCTACGTGTTCGTGGGGCCCGCGCTCGTCATCCTCGGCGTCTTCCTCGTCTACCCGGTCATCAACACCATCGTCGTCAGCTTCGGCGACTCGCAGGGCGAGGGGTTCGTCGGGCTCGAGAACTACGAGTTCGTCTTCACCGACGAGTCGATGCTGCGGGCGATCCGCAACACCTTCGGTTGGGTGGTCGTCGTGCCGGCGGTCGCCACCAGCATCGGCCTCGCCTTCGCCACGCTGGCCGACCGCCTGCGGCGGGGCGAGGCGGTGGCCAAGTCGCTGATCTTCCTGCCGATGGCGATCTCGTTCGTCGGCGCCGCGGTCACCTGGCGGCTGATCTACAGCTTCCGCCCGGAGGGCTTCGGCACCAACATCGGCCTGCTCAACGGCATCAAGATGGGCCTCGGCATGACGCCCACGCCGTGGCTGCAGGAGCGGCCGTGGAACAACCTGCTCCTGATGGTGATCATGATCTGGATGCAGACGGGCTTCGCCATGGTGGTGCTGTCCGCGGCCATCAAGTCGATCCCGGACGAGATCATCGAGGCGGCCCGCATCGACGGCGCATCCGAGATGCAGGTGTTCTGGCGCATCACGGTGCCGAGCATCGCCCCGACCATCGCCGTCGTCGTCACCTACATGGTCATCAACGCCATGAAGGTGTTCGACATCGTGTTCGTCATCGGCAGCCCCGAGACGAACCAGACCGAGGTGATCGCCGAGCGGATGATCTACTGGTTCATCCGCAACCACGACGGACGCAGCGGCGCCATCGCGGTGATCCTGTTCGTCCTCGTCATCCCGATCATGATCTGGAACATCCGGCGGTTCCGCGAGCAGGAGGCGACCCGATGACGACCGCCATCCCCGTCGAGGAGTCGCTCCCCACCGAGCTCGAGGGGGCGCCGACCTCCGAGGGCGCGGGCGACGTGCGCAAGGGCGGCTGGACGCCGCGCATCGTCATCACGATCGTCGCCGCCATCTGGATGGTGCCGACGGTGGGCGTGCTCATCACGTCGTTCCGCCCCGAGGACCTGGTCGAGACGACCGGCTGGTGGACGGTCTTCGGCCACCTGTTCGACACGAGCCAGTGGACGCTGGAGAACTACCGATCGGCGCTGGACACCGGCGGGTTCGAGAACGCCTTCCTCAACAGCCTGGCGGTGACCGTCCCGTCGACGGTCATCCCGATCACCATCGCCGCCTTCGCGGCCTACGCCTTCTCGTGGATGGAGTTCCGCGGCCGGCACGTCATGTTCGCCGCCGTCGTCGGGCTGCTGGTCGTGCCGCTGCAGATGGCGCTCATCCCCATCCTGCGGCTCTACACGAGCGGTGCCGAGGTCGCCGGCCTGCGGATCTTCCCCGACCTCGACCTGAACGGCACGTTCCTCGGCATCTGGCTGGCCCACACCGCCTTCGGCCTGCCGCTCGCCGTCTACCTGCTGCGCAACTACATCGGGTCGCTGCCGTCGTCGATCATCGAGTCCGCGAAGATCGACGGCGCCGACCACTTCACGATCTTCTGGCGGCTGGTGGTGCCGCTGTCGGTGCCGGCGCTGGCGGCCTTCGCGATCTTCCAGTTCCTCTGGGTGTGGAACGACCTGCTCGTCGCCCGCATCTTCCTGGGCGGCACGTCCGACGTCCAAGTGCTCACGATCGCGCTGTCGAACCTCGTGGGCTCCCGGGGCGAGTCGTGGCACCTGCTCACGGCGGCCGCGTTCATCTCGATGGTGCTGCCGCTCATCGTGTTCTTCACCCTGCAGCGCTACTTCGTCCGCGGGCTGACCGCCGGGGCGGTCAAGGGGTGAGCGGCGCGGGCGCCGGCCGGTCGACCCGTCCGTCCGCGCGGCGGGCCCGCCGGTCGGCGCCGGTCGCGGGCCTGACGCCGCTGCCGCCCCAGCGCAAGTGGCGGGCGATCCTCGTCGCCACGCTGGTCCTCGTCCCGGCGTTCTGGGCGATGCTGGCCGGGTTGGTGGCGCTGGCCTCCGACGAGGCCGACGCCCCCGACCCGGGCCCGCCGATCGCGTTCGGCCTGGCGCTCATCCCGTTCGTGTTCGTCGCCCTGGCCTTCATGTCCGAGCATCCCCGGGCCCCGACCGCGGTGCTCAAGGCCATGGGCCTGGCGTTGCCGATCGGGGTCATGGTGTCCGCGCTGGCCGGCGACGGGGTGTCGGGGATCGTCGCCGGCGTCGGCGCGGGCGGCGTGGCGGCGCTGCGCCGCGACCCCGACGACGAGCTGCGGCCCCGGGTCCTCGCCGTCGTGGTGGCGACCGCCTACACCTTCGTCCTGGCCCGCGCCGCCGGCGGGCTGGTGCTGCTGCCGGCGCCGATCTTCCCCTTCACGGCGATCGGGGTGGCCGACCACCTGGCCGAGCGCAGCCGCGAGCGGGCCCGGGAGCGCGACGGGCAGGGCGGGGGCTGAGCGGCGGGCGGGTCAGGCCGAGGCCCGCACGACGAGGTCGGTGTCGAGCACGACGCCCGCCGGCGGCGCGCCCCGCTCGAGCTGGTCGAGCAGGAGCTGCGCCATGGCGGCGCCGAGCTGCTCGAGCGGCTGGCGGACGGTGGTGAGCGGCGGGTCGGCCGACCGGGCCAGCTCGGTGTCGTCGAATCCGACGACGGCGACGTCGTCGGGCACCCGCCGGCCGGCCGCCCGGAGCGCGTCGAGGGCGCCGAGCGCCATGAGGTCGGAGGCGACGAACAGCCCGTCGAGGTCGGGGTGCCGCTCGAGGAGCCGGCGGGTGGCCGCCTCGCCGCCGGCCCGGGTGAAGTCGGCGGCGGCCACGAGGTCGGGGTCGGGGGCGCGGCCCGCGGCGACCAGCGCCTTCTCCCAGCCGGTCCGCCGGTCGACGCCGGGCACCATGTCCGGCGGCCCGGCGACGGTGCCGATGCGGCGCCGCCCCCGCTCGATCAGGAGCCGGACGGCCCGGCACGCGCCGCCGACGTTGTCGGCGTCGACGTAGCCGACCGCGACGCCGTCGGGCGGGCGGCCGGCGACGACCGTGGGGATGCCGGCCTCGGCGAGGCGCCCGGGCAGCGGGTCGCCGGCCCGGCCCGACATGACGAGCACGCCGTCGACGCCGCCGTGCAGGAGGTGGCGCTCGAGCCGCTGGTGCCCGGCCTCGGTGTGGGCCAGCGCGAGCACGAGCTGGTAGCGGGTCGGCTCGAGCACGCCGGTGACGCCGAGCGTGGCCGGGGCGAAGAAGGGATCGGCGAAGAGGCGCACGCCGGGCTCGCTGACCACCAGCGCGATCGACTCGCTGCGGTCGGCGGCCAGCGAGCGGGCCGCCCGGTTGGGCGCGTAGCCGAGCTCGTCGATGGCGGCCTCGACCGCCCGCCGGGCGGCCTCGGAGACCCGGGGGCTGCCGTTGACGACCCGGGAGGCGGTGGCCCGGGAGACGCCGGCGCGGGCCGCCACGTCCTCCAGGGTGCAGCGGCGCCCGCGGGCGGCGGTCACGGCCGGCGCCCGTCCCCGGCGGGGCGGGCCGGCTCGGCGGCGAGGGTGCCGGTGCGCACGACCTCCGCGTACCACAGCGCGCTGTCCTTGGGCGTGCGCCGCTGGGTGGCGAAGTCGACGTGCACGATGCCGAACCGCTGGGTGTAGCCCTCGGCCCACTCGAAGTTGTCGAGAAGGGACCAGACCATGTAGCCGCGCAGGTCGACCCCGGCGTCGAGGGCGTCGAGGCAGGCGGCGAGGTGGTCGGCGATGTAGCGCCGCCGCGCCTCGTCGTGGACCCGCCCGTCCTCGTCGACCACGTCGGCGAAGGCCGCGCCGTTCTCGTGGACGTAGAGCGGGGGCGCGCCCTCCCGGCTCAGGCGCACGAGGACCTCGGTGAGGCCGTCGGGCTCGACGGCCCAGCCGTTCGAGGTGGGGGCGCCGGGGGGCTCGACGACGGCGACGTCGGGCGACCCGGGCCACGGCGAGGGCGGCGCCGAGGCGCCCGACTCGTGGCGCACGTGGTGCCGCCGGTAGTAGTTGACGCCCAGCGCGTCGATCGGCCGGGCGATCTGGGCGAGGTCGCCGTCGCGGATGTGGGCGAGGTCGCTGACGGCCGACAGGTCGTCCAGCACGTCCTCGGGGTAGGCGCCGTGGAGGACCGGCTCGCTCCAGAGCCGGTTGGCGAGCCCGTCGACGCGCCGGGCGGCGTCCCGGTCGGCGTCGCTGTCGCCCAGCGCGACGACGGGGTAGGGGTTGAGCGTGATGGCGATCTCGGCGTCGGCGCCGTGGGGGAGCGCGGCGCGCAGCGCGTCGACCGCCAGGCCGTGGCCGAGCAGCAGGTGGTGGGCGGCGGCCACCGCGGCGGCGGGATCGGTGCGGCCGGGGGCGTGGACGCCGGCCGCGTAGCCGAGCATGGCCGCGCACCACGGCTCGTTCACGGTCGACCACCGGCGGACGCGGTCGCCGAGGGCGGCGCCGACGATGGCCGCGTAGTCGGCGAAGCGCTCGGCGGTGGCCCGGACCGGCCAGCCGCCGGCGTCCTCGAGCGCCTGGGGGAGGTCCCAGTGGTAGAGCGTGACCAGCGGCTCGATGCCGTGGGCCAGCAGCTCGTCGACGAGGGCCCGGTAGAAGTCGAGGCCGGCCTGGTTGGCCGGGCCGGCGCCCGTGGGCTGGACCCGGGGCCAGGCGATCGAGAACCGGTAGGCCGGCAGCCCGAGGCGGGCCATGAGCGCGACGTCCTCGGCCATGCGGCGCCGGTGGTCGGCCGCCACCTCGCCGGTGTGGCCCCGGGCGTGCCCGGCCGCGGCGAACGTGTCCCAGATCGACGGGCCCCGGCCGTCGAGGTCGACACCGCCCTCGATCTGGTAGGCCGACGTGGCGGCCCCGAGGAGGAACCCCGGCGGGAAGCGGCGCTCCCCAGCGGCGCCGCTCCCGACGGCCCCCGGGGCCGTCGACCGTTCCGAACGATGGCCCGTGCCCAGGTCCAACACGTCTCCTTCCGTCGTCGCGGCGGGTGCCGGGGCCGTCTCCGCCGGGGATCCGCGCTCCCCACGCCCGCCCGGAAGGCCGTGAACGGGCGGGCGTGAGAGCGCTCTCACGCACGCTACCACGGCGGCGCCCGCCGGGGGAGGGGCCGGCGGGCGCGACGGCCCGCTCAGACGGCGGGGATCGCCCGCACGACCGTCTCCGGCGCCTCGCGCGCCGGCGGCCGGCGGGCGAGGGCGGCCTCGATCGCGGGCGCCAGCCGCTCGGCCTTCGCCTTCTCGCGCTCCTCCTCGCCCTCGTGGAGGTCGGGCATGACCTCGCGGGCGAACAGCTCCAGCGACTCGCAGATGTGCTCGTGGTGGTTGCGGCCGGCCTGCAGGACGAAGATCACCTGGTCGACGCCGACCTCCGCGTAGGTGCGCAGCAGCTCGCGGATCTGGTCGGGGGTGCCGATGGCGCCCCGCAGCGAGCTGATGCCCCGCTGGAAGAGCTTGGCCCCGAGCACCTGCCCGGTCTGGGCGGCGACCGGCCGGGAGAAGCCGAACGCGTCCCGGTTGCGCTGGAACTCGTCCCAGATGTTCGTGCGGCCCGGCACGTGGCTGCCGAAGGCGTAGTAGTGGCCGAGGCTGTAGCCGAAGAAGTGGGCGCCGTCGAGGCCCCGCTCGATGGCCGTCTGCTCGTCCCGGTGGCACATCATCGGCAGGACGACGGCCAGGTTGGCGTTGACGGCGAAGCCGCCCGGCACGCAGGCCTCCGAGGCGATCGTGTCGTAGTAGTCCTGGACCCAGAGGCGGGCCTCCTCGGGCTCGACGAAGCTGAAGCTCAGCGCGCCGATGCCCTTGGTGGCGGCCAGGTGGATGGTCTCGCGCCGGCTGCAGGCCACCCACAGCGGCGGGTGGGGCTTCTGCAGCGGCTTCGGCACGACGTTGCGCACCGGCATCGAGAAGTTGTCGCTCTCGTGGCCGGCGAACGGCGTCTCGACGAACATGCGGGTGACGATGTCGAGGGCCTCCTCCCACTGGGCCCGCTTCTCCGCCCGCTCGATGCGGAAGCCGCCCAGCTCGGCCTCGGAGGACGCCTCGCCGGTGCCGAACTCGACCCGGCCGTCGGAGACGAGGTCGAGGGTGGCGATGCGCTCGGCGACCCGGGCGGTGTGGTTGAAGTTGAACGGCAGCTGGACGATGCCGTGGCCGAGGCGGATGCGGGAGGTGCGCTGGCTGGCGGCGGCGAGGAACACCTCGGGCGCGGAGGAGTGCGAGTACTCCTCCAGGAAGTGGTGCTCGACCTCCCAGACGTAGTCGAAGCCCAGCTCGTCCGCGAGCTGGATCTGGTCGAGCGCGTCCTTGAGCAGCCGGTGCTCGGCGTCCTCGTCCCACGGCCGTGGGAGCTGGTGCTCGTAGAAAATCCCGAACTTCACGTGTCCCCTCCTCGGGTCTGGCGACCGTCGGCCCCCTCGCCCGGGGCGGTGCCGCTGCCGGGCAGGGCGTCGACGAGGTCGTGGTAGGTGGCGAACAGGGCCGGACGCCCGCCGGCCTCGCGGAGGCGCAGGGCCAGGCGCCGGCTCCGCACGAGCAGCTCGCGCGCCGCCCGCCCGGGCCAGGGCTGGGGCAGCAGCTCGCGGGGCAGCAGGGGGTCGGCGTCGACGCAGGCCCGGTACTCGACGCCCATGGCCAGGGCGCCGGGCAGGAAGGCCGAGTCCGGCAGCGGCTCGCCGGCCCGCTCCATCTCGCCCAGCCGGTCGAGCACGCCCGACCAGCGGTCGAGGAACGCCCGGTAGCGGGCGGCCAGCTCGTCCAGGCGCCACAGCCGCTCGGCCAGCCGGCGGGGGTCGGACTCGCCGCCCACCGCCAGCTCGTCGGCCACGGCCGTCGTCACGTGCTCGGCCACGCCGAGGTCGTCGGCGACGGCCAGGACGTCCTTCTCCCAGGGGTGGGGGCTGACGTAGAGCCCGTTGTGGACCGCGGCGCCGCCCGAGCGGCCGAGGTGCTCGCGCAGCGCGTCGCGGGCGGGGCGGCGGGCCTCGGGCACGGCGAAGGCGACGAGGTGCCAGCGCCCGTCCCAGGGGGCGTCCGCCGTGTCCCGGGCGTGGGCGAGCAGCGCCCGCCCGCCGAAGGCGGCCAGCGCTCGCAGGCCGGCGTCGGTCGGCCGGTAGACGGCGCGCTGGCCGACGCCGTCCCGCACGAAGAGGCCCTCCTTGAGCAGCCGCCGGAGGCACGAGCGGACCTGCTCGGGCGAGCGCCCGCAGGCCTCGGCCACGGCGAAGAGGTCGGCGGCCGGGATCGTCCCGTCGTGGCGGGCCACCCCGAACACGAGCAGGCGGGTGGGCAGGTCGACGTCGCCCACGACGTCGGCGAGCCCGGTCGGGTGCCGACCGGTCGTTCCAGTCACGACCGTGAGTCAACGCGACCGATCTCGGGCTGTCAACGGAGGGCGGCACCGGCGCCGCCGGAGCGGGCCAGGCGGCGACGCACGGTCACGCGGAGACCACCGCGGGGCGGGTAGGTTCCCCCGGAAGCGACCGAGGCACGAGGTGCTGCCTGTGATCGACGCTCGCACGAGAGAGCCCCGGGCCGGGGGGAGGGGTCGGCGCCGCCTGCTGTGGGGCGTCGCCGCGGTCGTCGTCGTGCTCGCGGTGGGCGTGGGGATCGCGTACGTCGTGCTGCGCGACCCGGCGAAGCCGGTGACGGTGGACGAGGCCCGCGAGCGCTTCCGCGACGGTGGCGAGGCGACGGCGGCCGGCGACGGCGACGCGCCGCCGGCCGGCGTCTACGTGTACGCCACCAGCGGCTACGAGCAGGTCGACGCGCTGACCGGCAGCCGCCACGACTACCCGGAGGAGACGACCGTGACGCTGTCGCCCACGGACGACGGCTGCCTGCGCCAGCGCTGGGAGCCCCTGCAGCAGCGGTGGGACGAGGACGTGCTCTGCCCGGCCGACGGCGGGGCCTGGGAGCGGCCGGAGTCGACGCTGTTCCACTCGTTCTTCAACCAGGACGAGACCCGGGCCTACGAGTGCACCGGCGACCCCTACGTCCCGCCCCCCGACGCCGAGCCGGGGACGACGTTCTCGTGGACGTGCGACAGCCCGGGGTCCGAGCACAGCGGGAACAGCCACGAGGACGGCACCGGCGAGGTCGTCGGCGTCGAGCAGGTGGAGGTGGAGGGCGTCGAGCGCGACGCGCTGCACGTCCGCTACGAGACGACGGTCAGCGGCGACTCGACCGGGGCCGGCGAGCTGGACGTCTGGTACGCGCTCGACCGCTGGCCCCTCGTCCTGCGCCAGGTCCGGGAGGGCGGCAACGCGTCCGAGACGGTGATCGGGACCGTCAACTACGACGAGAGCTACGAGCTGGTGCTCACGGCCTGGGACCCGCTCCGATGAGCCGCCACCGGTCGCGCCGGCCACCGGCCCCCGCCGTCGTCGCGGCGGCCTGGCTGGCGGGCAGCATCCCCTTCTCGAACATCGCCGCCCGCCGGGTGGCCCGGGTCGACCTGCGGGGCGTCGGCCACGGCACGGTCTCCGGCACCGCGCTCTACGAGGTCGCCGGCTTCCGCCCGCTGGCCGCGGCCGGGGTGTGCGAGGTGGCCAAGGGCGCCGTCGGCCCGCTCCTCGCCGGCCGCGACCGCCCGGGGCTCGGCGCGCTGGCGGCGACGGCCGCGGTCGCCGGGCACAACTGGTCGCCCTGGCTGGGCGGCGCCGGCGGCCGGGGGGTCTCGGTGGCGCTCGGCGCCTTCCTGCCGCTGGCGTGGCCCGGCACGGTGGCGCTGGCGCTCGGGCTGGCCGGCGGGCGGCTGGCCCGCCAGACCGGGCTCGGCACGCTGGTCGGCGCGGTCGCCACCGTGCCGCTCGTGCGCCGCACCCACGGGCGGGTGGCGGCGGCCGGCGCCGCCGGCATCGTGGGGGTCATGGTGGCCAAGCGCCTCGCCGGCAACCGCCCACCCGACCGCCGCACCGCCGGCACCTACCTCCACCGCCTGCTGTTCGACCGCGACCCGGACGGCCCCGGCGGGCCGGCCGAGGGCGAGCGGGCGGACGGCGGCACCGCGACCGCGGCGCCCGGCGCCGGGACCGACGGCGCGCCGGCGTCGCCCGCCCGCGCCGGCGCCGACCCGGACGGCGGCGCCCCGGCGGGGGAGGGGCGGACGTGAGCGGCGACGGCGGTCGGGTCACCGTCGTCACCGACAGCGCGGCCGCGCTGCCCGCCGAGGTGACCGACCGCTACGGCATCCGCGTCGTGCCGCTGTGGCTGACCATCGGGGACGAGCGCCACCGCGACGGCGACATCGGCCTCGACGAGCTCGTCGCCCGCTTCGACGAGCCGATGTCGACGAGCGCCCCCTCGCCCGGTGAGTACGCCGCGGCCGTCGGCGAGGCCCGCCGGGGCGGGCCCGTGGTCGTCCTGACCGTCGCCGCCGGGATGTCGTCGTCGTACGACGCCGCCGTGCTCGGCGCCAAGCTCGTCGCCGACGAGGACGTCCACCTCGGCCCCCCGCCGGCCGGCGGCCGGGGCGAGGGCGGCGACCGGGACGTCGTGGTGCTCGACACCGGCACGGCCGCCGGCGCGCAGGCGCTGGTCGTGCTGGCCGCGGCCGAGGCGGCGGCGGGCGGCGCCGACCTGTCCGGCACCGTCGCCGCGGCCCAGCGCGTGGCGGCGCGGGTGCGCCTCGTCGCCACGGTCGCCGACCTCGAGCGGCTGGCCCGCTCGGGCCGGGTGCCCGAGGCGGCCCGGTGGATCGGCGACCGCCTGGGCGTCCGCCCGCTGTTCGAGTTCCGCAACGGGCGCGCCCGCCCGCTCCGGCCCGCCTTCAGCCCCGAGGCGGCCCGTGAGCGCATCGTGCAGCGCTGCGCCGCGGACGCGCCCGGCGGCGAGCCGGTGCCCGGGAGGCTCCACGCCGTCGTGCTCCACGCGCTCGACCCCGAGGCCGCGGCCGACCTGGAGGCCCGAGTGGCCCGGCTGTCGCCGGCGTCGTGCGTCGTCGGGCCGTTCAGCCCGGTGATGGTGACCCACACCGGCCGAGGGCTGGCCGGGCTGGCCTGGTGGTGGGAGCCGTGACCCCGACGACGCTGACGACCGCCGACGGCGTGCGGCTGGCGGCCCGGTGGTGGCGGCCCCGGGACGGGCCCGGTGCCGAGGCCGTCGTCGTGGTCCACGGCTTCTGCGGCAACCAGGACGACCCCGAGCTGGTGGCGCTGGCGCAGCGCCTGGTGGCCGGTGGGCGCAGCGTGCTCACCTTCGACCTGCGCGGCCACGGCCGCTCGGAGGGCGAGACGACCCTCGGCCTCGACGAGCACCTCGACGTCGGGGCGGCCGTCGACGCCGCCCGGGCCGACCACGACGTCGTGGTCGTCGTCGGGGCGTCGATGGGGGGCGTGGCGGCGATCGGGCACCTGACGGCCCCGCCCGAGGTGTCGCCCGGGCGGCCCGCGGACGGCGCCGTCGTCGTCAGCAGCCCCGCCCACTGGCGGGTGCCCCGGTCGCCCCGAGGCGTGCTGGCGATGGCCCTGACCCGGACGCCGCCCGGCCGCCTCGTCGCCGCCCGGCGGATGGGCACCCGGGTCGCCGTCCTCCGCCGGCGGGGCGACCCCCCGGTCGAGCGGGCCGCCCGCCTCGACCGGCCCCTCGCGGTGATCCACGGGCTGGCCGACCGGTTCGTGTCCCCGCTCGACGCCCGGGACCTGCACGCCGCCGCCCCGCCGCCCCGGCTGCTCGACCTCGTCCCCGGCATGGGCCACGGGTTCTGCGCGGCGGCGGTCGAGCCCGTCGAGCGGGCGGTGGCCTGGGTCGTGGCGGCCGCCGGCGTGCCCCGGCCGGACCTCGAGCGGGGTGGTGCGTGACCACGCCCGAGGGCGCGGCGCCCGCCCCCTGGGGCGACCGGTGGGCCGGCGACCGGCCGGCCCGGTGGTGGCGGCCGGCGCCGGCCGGCGGCGCCGCCTCCCGGCGGTCGGCGCTCCGGCTGCTGCTCGCCGGCCAGGCGGCGTCCTCGCTGGGCGACTGGATGGCGACGGTCGCGCTGATGACCCTGGTCCTGCACGTCACCGACTCCGCCACCGCGGTCGGGGGCGTGCTCGTGCTGCGGTTGGCGCCGACCGTCTTCGCCGGCCCGGTGGCCGCCCGGCTGGTCACCCGGTGGAGCCGCCGCCGGATGATGCTGGCCATGGACCTGGTGCGCATCCCGGCGGTCGCGGTGACGCCGTGGATCACCGAGCTGTGGTGGATCTACACGTGGGCGTTCGTGACCGAGCTGGCCGGGATGGTGTTCCTCCCCGCCCGGGACGCCTCGATCCCCGACCTGGTCGAGGGCGACGACGACCTCGCCACCGCCAACGCCCTGGTCCTCGGGTCCTCCTACGGGATGATCCCGGTCGGTGCCGGGGTCTACGCCCTCGTGGCCGCGGTGACCGGCGCCGAGGGCGTGCTGGCGGCCGCCCGCATCGCGTTCCTGGTCGACGCGGGGACGTTCGTCGCCTCGTACCTGGCGGTCAGCCGGCTGCCCGAGCTGGGCACGGCGACGAGCGCCGAGGCGGCGGGCGGCGGCCGCTTCCTCGACGCCCTGCGCCTCCCGCTGGTGCGCAGCCTGGCGCCGGCGGCCGCCGTCGTGGCCTTCGGCCTCGGCGCGCTGTTCTCGCTCGGCGTCGTCTGGGTCCAGGAGGTGCTGGACGCTTCCAACGTGGAGTTCGGCCTGCTCGTCGTCTGCTTCGGCGTCGGTGCCGGCGGGGGGCTCGTGGCGCTGCGCTGGCTGCCGCGGCACGACCTGGCGACGGTGCGGGCCGCCCTGGTGGCCGAGGGCGCGGTCGTCGCCGTCATGAGCCTGCTGGCCACGCCCGTGCTGGCCCTGACCGGCGCGCTGCTCTTCGGCGGCCTCTCCGCGCTGGTGCTGGCGCTGGCGATGGAGCTGCTGCAGCACCGGCTCGACGACAGCGCCCGGATCCTCGCCTTCGCCGTGTTCCACACCGTCATCCGGGGCGGGTTGGCGCTCGCCGCCATCGGCGCCGGCGTCGCCGACGACCTGCTCGACGAGGTCCGCTGGCCCGTCGTCGGGCACCTGGCCTCGACGCAGGTCGTGCTGCTGTCGAGCGGGGTGCTCGTCGGGCTGGTGGCGCTGGTCATGGTCCGGGACCCGGACGCGCCGGCCGGGGCGGGCGACGGCGCCGCGCGGTGACGCCGCCACCGATCGGCGCATCGCACCCGGATCGCAACGATCGCAACCGAACCGGCACGCGTCCCGGGTGTGCGAACGGGGGCGGAGGCACGAGACTGGGGGGCTCAGGTGAGCGGGAACCAGCGGAGCGGAGGGACATGGCGGAGACGCAGCAGCCCGACGACGACCACCTGCCGGGCCGCCGGCCCGGCGCCACCGAGCCCGCCGACGCTGCGGACCCCGCGGACGGCGGCCGGGCGACGGGCGACGACGGCGGCTCGGTCGGCCAGGTGCTGCTCGAGGAGGACCTCGAGACGGTCAACCGGCTGATGGGGTTCCTGCGCGGCGACGGCGCCTGAGCGCGGACCGGCCGCCCCACGGAGCGGGGCGGCCGGGTGACCGGAGGTCCGCGCGTCCCTGCGACCTAGAGGTGGATGCCGCACTCCGTCTTGTCCCGGCCGGCCCACCGGCCCGAGCGGGGGTCGTCCGGGTCGGTCGGCAGCGTCGTGCACGGCTGGCACCCGATCGACGTGTAGCCCCGCTCGAGCAGCGGGTTGACCGGTACGTCGTGGTCGGCGATGTAGCCCTGCACGTCGAGGTCGCTCCACGTGGCGATCGGGTTGATCTTGACCAGGCCACGCAGGTCGCGGGCGACGATGGGCGCGTTGGCCCGCGTCGGCGCCTCGGCCCGGCGCAGGCCGCTCATCCACGCCGCCTTGCCGGCGAGCGCCCGGTCGAGCTGGCCGACCTTCACCGCCGAGCAGCAGTTCTCGGGGTCGACCTTCCACAGCTCCTCGTCGTGGGGCGCGACGGTCATGATGCGCAGGTTGAGCCCGTAGCGCCGGCGCACCCGCTCGACCGTCTCCAGCGTCTCGGGGAAGTGGTAGCCGGTGTCGATGAAGACGACCTCGATGCCGGGGTCGACCCGGGTGGCGAGGTCGATGAGCACGGCGTCCTGCATCGACGCCGCCAGGCAGAGGTGGGGCGAGAAGTTGTCGACCGCCCACTGGATGATCTTCGGCGCGGGCAGCCGCTCGAACTCGGCGTTGAGCTCGGCCAGCTCTTCGTCGGTGAAGGCCGGCACGGGCAGGGCGGGGGGTTCGACGAGGTGGCTCATCGTGGCGTCTCCGTGTCGGCTCAGACGCCGGCGCACTCGCCGGCGCCCACGTTGGCCTCGTAGGGACCGGTCTCGTCGTAGTCGACGTAGAACTCGGGGCCCTCCTCCGGCGGCGGGAAGGTGTCCAGCTCCTTCAGCTCGGCGGCGATCGCCTTGGCGCCGCCGACCCGCTCCATCCAGGCCCGGAACGTCTCGCCCGGCCGGCGCTCCTCGGCGAAGCGCCGCACGACCCGCACGGTGGCCTCGGGCGCGTTCCTCGCCGGCAGGCGCAGCGCCTTGTCGCCGAAGACGGCGGTCGTCTGCCCGACGTAGCCACCGAGCAGCATCTGGTAGCCGGGGGCCGAGCGGCCGTGGGCCCGCCGCTCGGCGCCGAAGAACCCGATGTCGGCGGCGTGGTGCTGGCCGCAGCTGTTGGTGCAGCCCGAGATGTTGATGCGGATGCCGCCGACCTCGGCCAGGCCCTCCTCCTCGAGGCGCTCGCCGATGGCGGCCCCGAGGCCGCGGCTCTGGGTGACCGCCAGGTTGCAGGTGTCGGCGCCCGGGCAGGTGACGACGTCCCGGACGAGCTCGGCGCCGGGCTGGCTCATGCCGATGGCGTCGAGGCGCCGGTACAGCTCGGGGAGCTGCTCCTCGGACAGGCCGCGGAACGCGACGTTCTGGCGGTTCGTCAGCCGCACCTCGAGGCCCATGTCGCGCTGGATGGCGGCCAGCTCCCGGAACTGCGCGCTGGTGACGTCGCCCAGGCGGGCGTGGGCGATGGCCGAGACGGTGCCCTTGGCGGCGCCGCGGACGACGTTGGTCTCCGCCCAGCGCTCGTACGGCGTGCGGCGGCGGATCTCCACGGCGACGCCCTGGCCGAGGGGCGTGGGCTCGACGTCCTCGGCCCGGCCGGCCGGGGCGTCGCCCGTCTTCTCGACCTCCTCGGGGATGCCGCCCGGCCACGACGACGAGGCGAGCAGCAGGCGCCGCTCCTTGAGGATGCGCTCCCGCACCTCGTCCCAGCCCTGGTTGGCGACGAGCCACTTCATGCGGGCCCGGAGCTTGTTGTCCCGGTTGCCGTGGTTGTTGAAGACCCGCAGGATCGCCTCGAGCGTGGGGAGGAGCTCCTCGCGGGGCGTGAACTCCTCGAGCGCCTGGGCGGGGTGGGGGTTGGCGCCCAGGCCGCCGGCGACGAAGACCCGGAACCCGGCCTCGACGGTGCCGTCCTCCCGGGTGCGGGTGGTGGCGACGACGCCGGCGTCGTTGAACATCGCCTGGCCGCAGTCGGTGTCGCAGCCCGAGAAGTTGATCTTGAACTTGCGGGGGAGCCGCTGGCTGATCGGGTTGCGCACGAAGTGGCGGAAGGTCGCCTCGGCCCAGGGCGTGATGTCCAGCTTCTCGTAGGGGCAGGCGCCGGCGAGGTGGCACCCCTGCACGTTGCGGACGGTGTCGCCGCAGGCCTCGCGGGTGGTCAGCCCGACCCGGCCGAGCAGCCGCATGATCTCCGGCACCTTCTCCAGCTGCACGTAGTGGAACTGGACGTTCTGCCGGGTGGTGATGTGGCCCCAGCCCCGGGAGTAGGTGTCGGCGATGTGCGCCAGCATGTCGAGCTGGTCGGGCAGGAGGCCGCCCCACGGGATCTTCACCCGGAGCATCTGGTTGTGCCCGCCCTGGCGCTGGCCGTAGATGCCGTTGTTGAGGCGGAAGATGCGGAAGGCGTCCTCCTCGATCTCCCCGGCGAGGTAGCGGGCGAGTACGGTCTCGAACTTGTCGGCGTCGGCGAGCTGGGCGGCCTCGATCTCGCGCTGAACCATCTCGGCTCCGTTCTCGGCAGGCGGCTGGCCAAATCCTGAGAAACCTGACCAGAGTTCTCAG